>OBYB01001504.1_pt1 | contig 9666 bp, 6 predicted proteins | sample 1538181 | NCBI WGS metagenome assembly OBYB01 (sample SAMEA2580157, study PRJEB22360) | human gut metagenome | biome: human gut; feature: human-associated habitat; material: faeces | place: Denmark | collected 2008/2010 | reverse complement strand
GGATATTCCTAATGCTCGAAAGTCATATAGTGTGGCTGATTTGAGCGCGGCAGGTGCGGTTAACTTGGGAGCTTCTTTCACAACATCAGCTTGCCATTGTGATACCCCGGTTAAGTTTATACGTATAGTACAAACTTGGAATTGTGAAAGTACCACTGATGCAGGTGGAAGGTGGCAATTCCGATTGGCTGAACTTAAACTGTACGGAGTATCCATTAAATAAGATATATATCTGAAAAATAACTTTATCCGTTGGTTGGTTTGAGTATAAAAGGATTCCGGCCAACGGATTTTTTATCAGTTAAATCTAATATTATTTATTATGGTAAATTTCTTGAAGACACACTTTGGTACCATGTTGACAGTGTTATGCGTCCTGTTACTTTTTACTGCTTGCAGTGACGATGAAGAGGTGATAGATCCCTTTCTAAAAACAGACTTGATTGGTGAAACAATCAATTTGGGTTCGGATGCCGTAGAAGCATTTGACGTGAAAGTAATAACGAACCGGAGAGACTGGGAAATTGCTTCTTTAGGAGTTGTTCAATGGTGTAGTTACGAAATCATTCCGGATGGAGAAAATGCTATCATTCGTTTTTCCGTTGCCGAGAATGAGGAAGCCACGCAACGTGAGACAGAATACCGGTTAACGGCACCGGGTTGCCAGCCTTTGAAAATAAAAATTGTTCAATTAGGAACAGAATATGCGATTCTTTTTGATCAGTCCACCCCTAGGAAAGTAACACAGGAGGGTGAAGAATTTTTGTTGACTGTAACTTCTAATGTCGCTAATGAACCTACGATAGAGGCTGATATGGAAGGCTGGGTTGAAATAATAGAACAACCGATAGTGACAAGAACTTTTTCAGACAAGATTTTTAAGGTTACAGTACATAAGAACATCACGTTTCAGAATCGCACGGGGCATATTAAATTTGTCTCAACTGCGTTAAAAGACCCCGTAGTTTTTACTATCATTCAGGAGAAAGCCTCCACTGAAGGTATGGGTGATACGAAATTGAAGGTAAAAAGCGCGGAACTTATAGAAGGCAATGTTTACGGCAATCAGGATGTCAGTAAAACTATTGATGGAGACTATTCGACAAATTATAGTAGTGCCTCACTAGGTTCGCCGGAAGCCAATAGAGGACATTCTATTATCATTGAATATACATTGGAACAGCCCGAAAACATAGGCTATGTTCGTTTGATGCAACGTTCGAACAATGATAAAAATTCTCTTTTTGCCAGTGGAGGTGTTTCGGTTTTGAAAGAAGGCGAAACTACTTGGAATGAGGAAATCGGTTTTGTAGCCGCACAAACGGCGGGAGCGGCTGTTGATATTAGCGTTAATAGCCTTCAAGTGAGTAAAGTGCGTGTACGTATCGATCGGATGACGCCCGGAATTGATAACGTCAATGTGGCTCTGGCCGAGTTTGAGTGTTATCAGTATTCGGATAATACAAATGACATTTTGGAAGCGCAAAAGTTCTTTACGGACGAGACCTATTCGGAATTAAAGGGTACAGTGACTTCAGAAAGCCTTAAGGAGATCAAGACCGCCGTTATTTATCAATTAGCGAAAGAGTTGCTGGAAGGGAAATACGATAAAAAATTTCGTTTTAGTACCTACCATTCTTGCAAGAGTCCTGAAATAGTGGCAGAAGAACTGACTATAGGCTCAAGAAGCATATATGATAATCCGACGGGAATCTATTTTACGCAGGGAGAGCCGGTGCTGGTTTTCGTTATGTACAAAGGAGCAAGCAATACCCCGCTGAGTCTTGCCATTGCCGATTATAGGGAAGGTGGAAAGAAAAGCGTGATCTCCTTGCGGGGAGGTTTGAATGTGATTACTCCGGCAAATTCGGGTAATGGCTATATTCAATATTGGACGAGAGATGATGCCGGAGATACAGATGTCGATATTCATTTTTGTTTCGGTAAACAGATTGGCTATTGGGATGTAAGACGTGGTGATACGGATGCCACTTGGCCGGAAATATTGGAGAGGGCTAAGAGAAGTGCGGTGGATATTCCGAATGCGATGATGGATATTCTGGGACAAAGAGTACACTTGCAGAATACGGTGAATGCCTTTGCCAAATGTGCGCCAAACGCAATTCAGGCAGTAGTCGATATGCACGACCGTATGTTGGATTTTGAATATCTGATGATGGGACTGGTGAAAAACAATGCTGTGCCTGCTAACCGCTTTTTTGGCGTCCGTTCTTGGGGAGGAAGTCCTAACTGGAACGGAGTATGTGCCAATTATCCCAACACGGAAGATGCGATGTTGGTTCCGAAGGTCTTTTATAGAAAGAATAATGTATGGGTTTTCGGACATGAGTTTGGACATGGCAACCAGGTTGCCCAGATGAAAGGCAATGGTTGGACGGAAGTGACCAATAATCTTTACTGTTCATTTGCTCAGTATATGATGAGAAACGATCCGTTGAGTGAAGGCTATCTGAGACTGGAACATGAATCCTTCAAGCGTCCGGGAGCACGTTCGGCTTTGGCGGGCGGGCGTATAAATGCTTTCTTGAACGAAGCTTTGGTTGCCCATAAATCGTACTTCATGCAAGTGGCAACTATTTCCACCGACAAACCGGGCGTATGGGAATCTGATCCGTTTGTGAAATTAATCCCTTTATGGCAAATGACTATGTATTTTATGGCAGCGGATATAAAACCTGATTTTTGGCCTGATGTGCATTGGGCGGCTATCCATGATAATGACAAGAGTTACTCTCCGGGGCGGAGGTATGTGAATTTCATGAAACGTGCTATTGACGCTTCGGGACTGAATCTTTGCGGATTCTTCGAGGGTATGGGGCTGCTGAAAGTATTTGATAATGTGAAGGTGGATGACTACACGGTTGCTACCATAAATATAACGCAGGAAATGGTAGATGAAGTGAAAGCTTACGGAGAAGGAAAACCATTGCCTTCAGGCGGTATGCAATACATCTCGGCCAACAGCGTGGAAGCATTCAAGAGCAAAAGTAACGTAGAAGGAACATTTAATTCCGGGATTACCAAAGGAACTGATTATGTCACGGTAGACCATGCTATATGGAAGAATGTAGTTGCTTTTGAAACATATAAAGGCAAAGAACTGACTGATATTTGTATAGTCGGTACTGGTGACGTGACTAATAAGACAACTCGTGTGGATTATCCTACCGGAGCGACTCGGATTGAGGCGGTAGGTTGGGATGGAAGTCGGACTTTGGTGACCGGCAGTAGATAAAAAAGAGAAAAGCCTTCGATCAATCAGGATAATAACTTAACACATACACTAATCATATGAGCTACTGTTTTAATATTCAAGTAGAGATGCGGAAAAGCATTCTTACTTGAATATTAAAACAGAGCTCTATTTTTAGAATACAGGCATTTGCCAGATGAACCCTACTGAAACCCGGTTGGTACTGTAATTCTCCTGTCCCAGCACCTTGGCACGGGAAGTGAAATCGTAGGACCGTCCTACATACGTGACGAAGAAATGCAGGTTGGTTTCCATTGGATAAAACTCGATACCGGCAAGGTATCCCCATGAAGTGCTGTAATTCCCCTTCTCTATTCCTTCGGACGCCTTCGTAACCGAAGCCGTTTCATACATACCTTTCACGAAAGCGTTCCATTTCGGCAGGAATCGGTAATTACATTTGGCAACTACGGACAGATAACCCGCATCGAATGCATTATGTCCGCCCGGACGGCCGACAATGTTCGTGATAATGCCTTTCCGGTCAATATCTTCCTTTGAATACATGAAGTCGACGAACGCGTTCCATTTGCCGAGATTCAGCTCGTTTCCCACTGCATAATAGTACATATTATGACTTTTGGCTTCGTTCATGACGGAAGCCGACCAACGGGTTTTGAATACATTATTGAAATTACCGTTCCAGTTCAGCGTGTAAACCAGCGGCATTTTGCCCGACTTCAAATCGGGGATATTCCCTTCGGCGTCTTCCGTGATTCCGTACGTACTGTCGAAAGAACTGTTGCGGCTGTTCAATATCTGTAAGTTCAGCTGCTGATCGGGCGTGATATTATAACCGACATTCAATCCCGTCATAAAATTGCTCATATAATCAATCATGTCGCAGTATTGGTAGACATCAATCGGGTTCAGGTCGAACTCGAAACCACCGTATGCGGCACATTGTTTTCCGGCAAAAAGACTGAACTGGTCGTTTAACTGAATTCCGATACCGGCGTAGTCGATAGAAGTCGGCAGATTGTCAATCATGCCGTTGGCATCATTCGAGCGGTTGAGGCGCTGGCGGTAACGGTATGACAGCCAGTTGTTGATATTCCCTTTCGCTTCGATGCGGAGCTGGTGCATATTAAAATCACCTTCCTGAAATCCATCCCGGAAGTGGGCGTCAAAACTACCTTGCATATTCAGGTATAAATTGAACTTATCCGTCTTTTTCTTTACGTTCGTCAGTTCTTCGAACAGGGGAGTATCGGGGGAGAACTTGTCCTTCTTTTCCGCATTTTGCGCATACACTCCTCCTATGCTGCCCGCAAGGAGCAACATAAAAATCAAATTTTTCATAAGTCAGTCCGGTTTTTAGTATTCGTTAAAGTACTGTTGAATTAGCTTCCAGTCCGTGGTCTTGGTAAGAGCGAGCATCAACAATACGCGCGACTTTTGCGGATTCAATTCCTGTGAAGCGACAAACTGATACTTGGCATCATCCACTTCCGCGTCAAGCGTGGTAGGACCTGTCGGGACACGGGAAGAACGAACCACCAGGATACCTTTTCTACGTGCGTCGGTCAGTACCGGGAAGATATTCTTGTGGATATTTCCGTTTCCTACTCCGGCATGGATGATTCCTTTGTATCCGTGTGTCAGTAGCGGAGTCACCATATCTGCCTCGATGTTGGAGTAGCTGTATACGATACCGACTTTAGGCAATGAAGTGAGGTGAGTCACATCAAATACGGATTGAGTGGTATGTTTCTTCAATGTCACCTGGTTATAGAAAACCTGCCCGTTCAGCACATAACCCAGTGCACCGGAGTTGGGGGCCTGGAAAGTCTGTACGTCGACGGTATTCATTTTCACGGTACTTTCCGCTCCGAGGATCAGGCCGTTCATGGCAACCAGCACACCTTTATCTTTAGATTCCTTGGCGGCGGCAGTGACTACGGCATTGTAAAGATTCAACGGGCCGTCGGCGCTTAGCGCGGTAGACGGACGCATGGCACCTACCAGCACGACAGGTTTGTCACTCTTGACAGTCAGGTTCAGGAAGTAAGCAGTTTCTTCCATCGTGTCCGTTCCGTGAGTGATAACGATTCCGTCGATATCCGGACGTTTCAGCAGCTCGTTGATTTTCTTGGCAAGTGTCAGCCAGACTTCGTCGTTCATGTCCTGCGAACCGATTCTCACAATTTGCTCGCCTGTCACGTTGGCGATGTCCTTTATTTCGGGCACTGCATCAAGCAATGCGCCGATAGCAACCTGTCCTGCTGTGTAGCTGGTTCCGGTGGCGGAGCTTCCTGTACCCGCAATAGTTCCTCCGGTGGCAAGGATATGAATATTCGGTTTTGCGGCAAAAGCCATTGCAACGGTACATAGTAGTGCGACTACTACCAGACCAAATCTCTTGAATTGTTTCATAACTGAATGATGTTTAGGTTAATAATATATAGTTAGAATATTTGTATAAAGAGCAATCCCAAAGCAATCGCCACGACCGTAGACACCAGTCCGGGCATCATGAATGAATGATTCAACACATATTTACCGATTTTTGTTGTCCCCGTCCGGTCGAAATTTATGGCGGCCACTACGGTAGGGTAATTCGGAATAAAGAAATATCCGTTTACTGCCGGGAACAGGGCAATCAGCATATAAGGCGAAATGCCCAACGCAATCCCAAGCGGCACCAATGCCCGCACGGTGGCTGCCTGGCTATATAGCAGGATGGACATCACGAACAGGGCGATACCGAACAACCACGGCATCTGACGGACAATTCCCTCAATAGAGAAAGTAAGCTGTGCCATATTCCCCTGAAGAAAAGTATCTCCCATCCAGGCGATACCGAAGATGGCGATGACAGCTTGCATCCCGGCCGGGAATACAGAACCCTGCGTTGCCTTGATACCGTCCGTCCGGGTCACTATCAGGATAATGGCGGATTGCGTTGTACAATACGAGGATAGGGGCCCCAGCCGATAACATGACAATTTCGATGATAGAGGACATTCCCAATGTAATTATCTCTCCGTCGATAAGGAAGCTGGGACGCATCCCTTCGAAAGAACCGAAAAGGACGATGAAGGCAGTCGCCAATATAAAAATGATAACGGAAAGCATGGCGGAACGTTTGTTCTTTACGTCTTGAATCTCCACCTTCTTGCTATTGAAGAGACCTTCTTTCAGGCGTTTCTGATATTCGGGGTCTTCCACCAGTTCTTTGCCGACTTTCATGGAGAATAATGCGCCTACCAACACTCCCACTATTGTAGCGGGAATTGTGATTTTAAGGATGTCGAACAGAGTGATGTCAAAACCGGCCAATAGTCCGAGTAACGCAACGGTAGCGGCGGAAATAGGACTTGCCGTAATAGCCTGCTGGGAAGCGATCACCGCAATGCCGAGCGGACGTTCCGGACGAATCTTGGTTTCGGTGGCGACTTCTGCAATGACCGGCAGTACGGAATAGGCCACGTGCCCCGTTCCTGCAACGAACGTGAAAAGGTAAGTCACCAACGGGCTCAACAGTGTGACGTGTGACGGGTTTTTACGGAGCAAATGTTCTGCCAGTTTCACCATATAATCCAGTCCTCCGGCGGCTTGCATACAGGAAGCTGCCGAGATAACGGCGGCAATCATCAACATGACGTCGATAGGAGGGGCGGTAGGCTGTAAACCAAAAACGAACGTGAGTATCGCCAATCCGACGCCTCCCATAACACCGAGCCCGATACCTCCCAGGCGTGCGCCAATAATAATGGCTGTCAGAACAAATGCTAATTGTAATATCATAGGTTGTTGTTTTAAGTTCGAAACAAAGATAAGTGATTTCTCTCTTTGTATTTTCTTTTTCTTGTATTAACAACAAAAAAGTTATTGAATAGTTTTTGCATATTTATTAAAACAATAACCTTTCTCGTTGGTTATATAAGTACTAACCAAAATGTTATTGTTATAAAACAACCGATATGGAACAGAATTTATCAAAAAAAACTCGTACAGAAAGCGACTTGATAGGTAGTCGTGAAGTGCCGGAAAGTGCACTGTACGGAGTGCAGACACTCCGTGGTATTGAAAACTTTCGCATCAGTAAGTTTCACTTGAATGAATATCCTCTGTTTATTCAGGCATTGGCTATTACAAAAATGGGAGCTGCCGTTGCCAATCGCGAACTGGACTTGTTGACGGAAGAACAGGCGGACGCTATCTTGAAGGCCTGTAAAGAAATACTGGAAGGGAAACATCACGACCAGTTCCCGGTAGACATGATTCAGGGAGGCGCGGGTACTACTACGAATATGAACGCCAACGAAGTGATTGCCAACCGTGCGTTGGAATTAATGGGACATCAGCGAGGGGAGTATCAATACTGTTCGCCCAACGATCATGTGAACCGTTCGCAGTCTACCAATGACGCTTATCCTACCGCCATTCACATCGGACTGTACTACACCCACCTCAAACTGGTAAAACATTTTGAGGTACTGATTGAATCTTTCCGCAAGAAAGCAACAGAATTTGCCCATGTCATCAAAATGGGGCGTACCCAACTGGAAGACGCCGTACCGATGACACTCGGACAGACTTTCAACGGCTTTGCAAGCATTCTCCGGCATGAAGTGAAGAACCTCGATTTTGCCGCACAGGATTTTCTGACAGTCAATATGGGTGCTACGGCTATTGGAACCGGAATCACCGCCGAACCGGAATATGCCGAAAAGTGTATCGCCGCTTTGCGTAAGATAACGGGACTGGATATAAAACTGGCGGATGATCTGGTGGGGGCCACCTCGGATACTTCCTGCATGGTAGGCTATTCGGCTGCGATGAGGCGTGTGGCTGTCAAGATGAATAAGATATGTAATGACTTGCGTTTGCTGGCTTCTGGCCCGCGTTGCGGATTGGGAGAAATCAATCTGCCCGCCATGCAGCCCGGCTCTTCCATTATGCCGGGAAAGGTGAATCCTGTCATTCCCGAAGTGATGAATCAGGTAGCCTACAAAGTGATAGGAAACGACCTTTGTGTGGCAATGAGCGGTGAAGCCGCCCAAATGGAACTGAACGCAATGGAGCCCGTAATGGCGCAGTGCTGTTTCGAGTCTGCCGATTTATTGATGAACGGGTTCGATACTTTGCGTACTTTATGTATCGACGGTATCACGGCGAATGAGGATAAATGCCGCAGAGATGTGCACAACAGTATCGGAGTAGTGACCGCACTGAATCCGGTAATCGGCTATAAGCATTCTACAAAAATAGCCAAAGAAGCGTTGGAAACAGGAAAGGGAGTTTATGAACTTGTCCTTGAACATGACATCCTTTCCAAAGAAGACCTGGACACTATCCTCGAACCGGAAAATATGATAAAACCGGTGAAACTGGATATTCATCCGAACCATTGATTGATGTGATAGTAAGTGGAATTTGATTCAATAGGTAAGTCGCCGGGCAGATGTCATATCTGTGCCGGCGACTTTCATTATTTCTTACTTTTTCCCCTCTCGGGAATAATTGCTAACTTATCCGGCAAAATGGTTATTGCTTATCCCTCCGGAAGTAACGACCTTTGCATTATCATTTAAAGATGAACCTGGCAAGGTCTAATCAGAACCAATTAAAAGTATATAGATATGAATGCATTTGATGTTATTATTATCGGTTTCGGTAAGGGCGGAAAGACCCTTGCGGCAGAGTTTGCAAAGCGTGGGCAGAAGGTTGCCATTATTGAACGTTCGGACAAGATGTACGGGGGAACGTGTATTAATATAGGGTGTATTCCCACAAAGACATTGGTGCATCAGGCAAAAATGGCTTCGGCTCTGAAGGACGCCACATTTGAAGAAAGAAGTGAGTTCTACCGGAATGCTGTCTCTGTGAAGGAGTCCGTGACAAGTGCATTGCGAAACAAGAATTACCATAATCTGGCGGATAACCCCAATGTGACCGTCTATACGGGCATAGGTTCTTTTGTTTCCGCCGATGTGGTTGCTGTCCGCACGGCTACGGAAGAAATACGGTTGACATCAAAGCAGATCATTATCAATACGGGAGCGGAAACGGTGATTCCTCCTATTGAGGGAATTGCGGGTAATCCGTTTGTCTATACCAGCACCTCGATTATGGAACTGGCCGACCTTCCCCGTCGTCTGGTCATTATCGGCGGCGGTTATATCGGTTTGGAGTTTGCGTCTATGTATGCTTCGTTCGGTTCGCAGGTGACGGTGCTCGAAAGTTATCCGGAACTGATAGCCCGTGAGGACCGCGATATTGCTGCAAGCGTAAAAGAGACATTGGAGAAGAAAGGTATTGTTTTCCGGATGAACGCCAAGGTGCAGTCGGTGAATCGTGTTGAAGATAAAGCAATCGTCACTTTCGCCGATTCGCAGACTAACGAGGTGTTTGTGCTTGAAGCCGACGCGGTGTTGCTGGCCACC
>OBYB01001502.1_pt1 | contig 9676 bp, 6 predicted proteins | sample 1538181 | NCBI WGS metagenome assembly OBYB01 (sample SAMEA2580157, study PRJEB22360) | human gut metagenome | biome: human gut; feature: human-associated habitat; material: faeces | place: Denmark | collected 2008/2010 | reverse complement strand
AAAAAAAGATCCGAATGAGTTGACGGTAGAACAGAAACTGAAGACACTGTTCCAACTGCAAACGATGTTGTCTAAGATTGATGAAATCAAGACATTGAGAGGTGAACTTCCGTTGGAAGTGCAAGACCTTGAAGATGAAATTGCCGGTTTGAGTACCCGTATCGACAAGATCAAAGCTGAAGTGGATGAACTGAAATCTGCTATTGCAGGTAAGAGAGTAGAAATTGAAACGGCAAAAGCTTCAGTAGAAAAATATAAGTCACAACAAGACAACGTCCGCAACAACCGTGAATATGATTTCTTGACGAAGGAAATTGAATTCCAGAGTCTGGAAATCGAACTTTGCGAAAAAAGAATCAAAGAATTCAGTGCGGACAGAGAAGAAAAAGAAGCTGAAGTAGTAAAGAATGAACAAATACTCAGCGAAAGACAAAAAGACCTCGAACAGAAGAAGGGCGAACTGGATGAAATTATCTCTGAAACTAAACAGGAAGAAGAGAAGCTAAGAGATAAAGCCAAAGATCTGGAAACTAAGATTGAACCGCGTTTGTTGCAGTCATTCAAACGTATCCGTAAGAACTCCCGCAATGGATTGGGCGTTGTATATGTACAACGTGACGCGTGCGGTGGTTGCTTTAACAAGATTCCGCCTCAGAGACAGTTGGACATCCGTTCCCGTAAGAAAGTGATCGTTTGCGAATATTGCGGACGTATTATGATCGACCCGGAATTGGCTGGTGTACAAATTGAGCATAAAGTAGAGGAAGCTCCGGCTACTACTACCAAAAGAGCAATCAGAAGAAAAACTGCTGAATAAGGTACCAATTTGAATATGTATTCGAAAGCCTCGCATTATTGCGGGGCTTTTTTTATTTCTTCTAACTTTACTACCCCTTTAAACAAACCTAACCTTGAATTGTTATCTTTTCATTTCATAAAAACCTGAACCGAATATGAATGTACGAGCGTGGAGCGTATCGCTCCTTTTGTTTCTTTCAACTGTAACTGCGGTTGGACAGACAGTGAACCGCTATTTGAATACTCCTCTTCCTAAAGAATGGGAAGAGAGTGGAGAAGTGTTTCAACAGACTCTTCCGGTGGACGACCACTGGTGGAAGTCTTTTCAGGACACCAGACTGGACTCTTTGATTGCTTTGGCAGTAGATCGCAATTATTCCGTAGCGATGGCAATTAATCGTATAGCTGCTGCACGTGCCAATCTTTGGGCAGAACGTGGAAATTTCTTTCCATCTATCGGACTGAATGCTGGATGGACCCGACAGGAAACCAGTGGAAATACCAGTACCTTACCTCAGTCTACAGATCATTATTATGATGCTGCACTCAGTATGAGTTGGGAAATCGATGTCTTCGGCAGTATCCGTAAACGGGTAAAGGCGCAGAAAGAAAACTTTGCCGCCAGCAAAGAGGAATATGCGGCGGTTATGGTTTCTCTGGCATCAGAGGTAGCCTCAGCTTATATTAACCTGCGGGAATTGCAGCAGGAACTTGAAGTGGTAAATAAGAATGTAGCTTCTCAGGAAGAAGTTTTGAAAATCACGGAAGTACGGTATAATACCGGACTTGTTGCCAAGCTGGATGTGGCACAGGCCAAATCCGTTTTATACAGTACTAAAGCCTCTATACCACAATTAGAGGCAGGTATCAATCAATATATTACACTGGCTGTTTTGCTGGGTATGTATCCGCAAGAAATACGTCCTGTATTGGAAACTACTGGAACATTACCTGATTATATGGAACCGATCGGAGTAGGTATGCCGGTTGATTTATTACTGAGAAGACCGGACGTACGAAGTGCGGAGAGAAGTGTGAATGCCCAAGCTGCATTACTTGGCGCTTCCAAGTCCGATTGGCTGCCGAAGATCTTTCTGAAAGGTTCGTTTGGCTATGCAGCCCGTGATTTGAATGATCTGGTGAAAAGTAAAAGTATGACCTATGAGATTGCTCCGTCATTGAGTTGGACTATTTTTAGTGGAGGACAATTAGTGAATGCAACAAGACTGGCTAAGGCACAGTTGGATGAATCTATCAATCAATTTAATCAGACAGTTCTGACTGCGGTACAGGAAACGGATAACGCCATGAACTCCTACCGGAACTCGATCAAGCAGATTGTAGCTTTGAGGGAAGTGCGTAATCAAGGTGTCGAAACTCTGAAACTTTCACTGGAACTTTATAAACAAGGGCTTTCTCCTTTTCAGAATGTGCTTGATGCACAACGGTCTTTGTTATCTTATGAGAATCAACTGGTACAGGCGCAGGGTAGCTCGTTACTGCAACTAATAAGTCTTTATAAAGCGCTGGGAGGCGGTTGGAGAGAATAAAAGAATCTATAAATAAAATATAACCTAACGGATATGAAAAAACTAATGTATATTTTTCTTGTGTTGTCGGTATTGACTGGTTGCAAGGAGAAAAAAGACGCCGGAGCAATGAAGGGAATGCCGACTCTGGCAATTAGCGTAGCGAAACCTATAGTGAAGGACATCACTTTGACGAAAGATTATCCGGGCTATCTGACAACGGAGAAAACTGTAAATCTTGTGGCCAGAGTGAACGGAACATTACAGTCTGTCTCTTACGCACCGGGCGGACGGGTAAAAAAAGGGCAGTTGCTGTTTGTAATAGAACCTACCTTATATAATGATAAGGTGGCACAAGCGGAAGCTGAACTGAAAACTGCTCAGGCACAATTGGAATATGCCCGTAATAATTATAGCCGTATGAAGGAGGCTGTGAAAAGTGATGCTGTGAGTCAGATACAGGTGTTGCAGTCGGAATCGTCTGTGACAGAAGGAGTAGCAGCTGTCAGCAATGCGGAAGCTGCTTTGAGTACAGCGCGTACAAATTTAGGATATTGTTATGTTCGTGCCCCTTTTGACGGGACAATCAGCAAGTCGACAGTGGATGTCGGCAGTTATGTCGGTGGTTCTTTGCAGCCGGTTACGCTGGCTACTATTTATAAGGACGATCAGATGTATGCGTATTTTAATGTTGCTGATAATCAATGGCTGGAGATGTCGATGAACAATCAGCAGCCAACGAAGGATCTTCCGAAAAAGATCATGGTTCAGCTGGGGAAAGAAGGTACCGAATCCTATCCGGCAACACTGGATTATCTGTCACCGAACGTAGACCTGAATACAGGAACTCTGATGGTACGTGCCAATTTTGATAATCCGCAGGGAGTACTGAAGAGTGGATTGTACGTCAGCATTACCTTACCTTATGGAGAGGCCGATCATGCAATTCTTGTGAAAGAGGCTTCCATCGGAACCGATCAGCTCGGTAAATTCCTGTATGCCGTCAATGATTCGGACATAGTACACTATCGGCATATTGAAATAGGACAACTGATTAATGATACCTTACGGCAGGTGTTGGGAGGACTCTCACCACAGGAACGATATGTTACAGAAGCTCTGATGAAGGTCAGAGATGGAATGAAGATAAAGCCGATACCCTGATGCGGTCGGCTTGTTGGTTATCTTCAGACGATGCAGGTAACTGTTTGTCCTTATATAAATATTAATCGTAAACTTATATATTATGTTTTCTAAGTTTTTCATTAACCGACCAATTTTTGCTACCGTACTTGCCCTGCTCATTGTGGTAGCCGGTTTGGTCGCACTTAATATATTGCCTGTGGCGCAATTTCCGGAGATTACACCTCCGACGGTTCAGGTATCGGCTGTCTATCCCGGTGCGAATGCTGAAACTGTAGCTCAAACGGTAGGACTCCCCATCGAACAGCAGGTGAATGGGGTGGACGGTATGCTCTATATGTCTTCAAATTCTTCCTCTTCGGGAGCATATTCTCTGACAATTACATTTGCCGTCGGTACAGATATCGATATGGCTACTGTACAAGTCCAGAACAGGGTAAGTGTTGCTCAATCATCCTTGCCGGAACCGGTAGTGGTACAGGGGGTGACTGTGCAGAAACAGTCTTCGAACATTGTCATGTTCCTGACAATGACTTCGAAAGACTCTGTATACAACAGTCTCTATCTGACTAACTATGCCAAATTGAATTTGGTCGATCAGTTATCACGTGTGCCTGGTGTAGGAGCTGTTAATGTCATGGGAGCAGGTGATTATTCCATGCGTATCTGGCTGGATCCTGAAGCTATGCGTATCCGGAACATTTCTCCGGCACAAGTATATCAGTCCATTCAGTCTCAGAATATGGAAGTGTCCGCCGGCTATATCGGTCAACCGATCGGACAGGACAATAAAAATGCCTTTCAATATACACTTAATGTACAGGGGCGACTTATTTCTCCGGAGCAATTCGGGAATATTATCATTCGTCGGGAACAGGATGGGGCAATGCTTCGCCTGAAAGATATTGCGCGAATAGATTTGGGGTCTGCTTCTTATAGTGTAGTATCACGATTGAAGGGGATGCCTACCGCAGCGATTGCTATCTATCAGCAGCCGGGCTCCAATTCGCTGGACGTTTCAAAAGGAGTGAAGGCTAAGATGGAGGAACTGGCGACCAGTTTTCCTACAGGAGTAGCCTATAACGTAACTTTGGATACAACGGATGTAATTCATGCTTCTATTGATGAAGTAATGGTGACATTTTTTGAGACAACGCTGCTGGTAGTACTGGTTATTTTCCTGTTTTTGCAGAACTGGAGAGCGGTTATTATTCCTTGTATCACAATTCCTGTATCGCTGATCGGTACATTGGCAGTTATGGCGGCATTTGGTTTTTCGATCAATACGCTGACTCTGTTCGGATTGATTCTGGCAGTTGCCATTGTAGTGGATGATGCTATTGTGGTGGTTGAGAATGCTTCAAGATTGCTGGAGACCGGACAATATTCAACTCGTGAAGCAGTCACAAAAGCTATGGGGGAAATTACGGGGCCGATTGTCGGAGTGGTGCTTGTTTTGCTTGCCGTGTTTATTCCGACGATGATGATCAGCGGTATTTCGGGGCAGTTGTATAAGCAGTTTGCACTGACAATTGCTGCTTCTACTGTATTAAGCGGTTTTAACTCACTGACACTGACGCCTGCTCTTTGTGCTCTATTCCTCAAAAAGAGCAAACCGTCTAACTTCTTTATATACAAAGGATTTAATAAAGCGTATGATAAGACACAGGGAGTCTACGATAGTACGGTGAAATGGTTGCTTCAACGTCCGCTTATCTCTTTTGTATCTTTTGCTATTCTGACAGTGATTGCCGTAATACTCTTTATGCGTTGGCCGTCGACATTTATTCCGGATGAAGATGATGGTTATTTTATTGCAGTTGTTCAGCTTCCTCCGGCAGCCAGCTTGGAACGTACACAAGCTGTCGGGGATAAAATCAATGCTATTTTGGATTCTTATCCGGAAGTGGAGAATTACATTGGAATCACTGGTTTCTCCGTGATGGGCGGAGGTGAGCAAAGTAACTCCGCAACCTATTTTGTTGTCCTGAAAAACTGGGACGAAAGGAAAGGGAGGGAGCATCCGGCTGCTGCCGTTGTCGACCGTTTTAATGGCGAAGCGTATATGGAGATACAGGCAGGACAAGCATTTGCTATGGTTCCTCCGGCTATTCCAGGATTGGGTGCTTCCGGTGGCTTGCAACTTCAATTGGAAGACCGGAGGAATCTGGGACCGACAGAAATGCAGCAGGCTATTGACGCATTGCTTGCTTCTTCTCATTCCAAACCGGCCTTAGCTTCTGTATCCAGTCAGTATCAGGCAAATGTCCCTCAATATTTTCTGAATATCGATCGTGATAAGGTGCAATTTATGGGCATTGCTCTGAATGATGTATTTTCTACATTAAGCTATTATATGGGGGCGGCATACGTTAATGATTTTGTTGAATTCGGTCATATTTATCAGGTAAAGATCGAAGCGCGTGATCAGGCACAACGGGTCATTGATGATGTCTTAAAACTCAGTGTGGCTAATTCGGCAGGAGAGATGGTCCCCCTTTCTTCTTTCACCAAAGTGGAAGAGCAGTTGGGGCAGGATCAGATCAATCGTTACAATATGTATTCAACAGCTGCCCTGACTTGTAATGTAGCGCCCGGAAGCAGTTCCGGACAGGCTATTCAAGAAATGGAAACTTTGTTTAAAGAACAGCTGGGAGATGAATTCGGCTATGAATGGACGTCGGTTGCCTATCAGGAAACGCAGGCGGGAAATACGACCACCATTGTTTTGGTCATGGCCTTGATTGTAGCATTCCTTGTTTTGGCTGCGCAATATGAAAGCTGGACCAGTCCGGTGGCTGCCGTGATAGGTTTGCCGGTGGCCTTGTTGGGAGCAATGATAGGATGTATGATAATGGGAACTCCGGTCAGCGTATATACACAGATTGGTATTATCCTGCTTGTTGCACTTTCGGCAAAGAATGGTATTCTGATTGTAGAGTTTGCCCGTGATTTCCGTGCTGAGGGAAACTCAATTCGTGAGGCTGCATACGAAGCAGGACACGTCCGCTTACGTCCGATTTTGATGACTTCTTTTGCTTTTGTATTGGGGGTAATGCCTTTGCTGTTTGCTACCGGGGCTGGTGCGCAGAGTCGTATAGCGTTGGGTACTGCGGTTGTTTTCGGTATGGCGATGAATACTTTATTAGCGACAGTCTATATTCCTAATTTCTATGAATTGATGCAGAAACTGCAAGAGAAGTTTAGCAGGAAGAAAGATGACGATGTGAAAAAAGATACGAATATGTAAAAATAGAATATCGTTTTCAGAGCCTCCGGAGGCAAGACAAAGATGGTGTCACTATGTGCTTGGGATACTTACACTATGTGTGTGGTATAGTGTAAGTATCCTGACCTTATAGTGACACTATCTTTATAGGGCATTATAATCGGGAATATCCTGAAGAAAGGTATAGCTCTGATGTGCATAATCCATCCGGCAACAATAATGCTGCATTCCATTACTTACTATCAGATAATCAACTTTCAACACCATATTATAGCGGGTTATCTGATCGAATACCGCTTGTGTGATTTCGATGTGCGGAGCTTTGTATTCTACGATCATTCGTGCTGAAAGGTCTCTCCGGTAAAGCACCGTATCACATCTTTTAGTTGTGCCGTTCAGCTTTACCATTACTTCGTTGGCAAGGAGTGCGTTCGGATATCCTTTGTGTGCAATAAGAAAGTGAACAAAGTGTTGCCGTACCCATTCTTCCGGGGTAAGTGCGACATATCGTTTGCGAATCACGTCGAAAATTACATTTTTTCCGTTTCGTACGTTTATTTTAGTGTCGAATACTGGTAGGTTTAACGATAACATTTATTATTTTTGTAAGTTAAATAATGGTTCCCATTATTGGGAGCACAAATTTAATAGATAATTATGAAAACAAAAGAAGAAATCGTAGCTAATTGGCTGCCCCGTTACACAAAACGTAACCTGGAGGATTTTGGAGAGTATATTCTGTTGACTAACTTCAACAAGTACGTAGAGATTTTCGCAAATCAATTTGATGTTCCTATTTTGGGTAGAGATGCCAATATGATTTCCGCCACAGCCGAAGGCATTACAATGATCAATTTCGGTATGGGGAGTCCTAATGCCGCTATTATCATGGATTTATTGGGAGCTATTCATCCTAAAGCCTGCTTATTTTTAGGTAAATGTGGTGGTATCGACAAGAAAAATCAAATTGGCGATTTAATTCTTCCTATTGCCGCTATTCGTGGTGAAGGAACATCCAATGATTATTTTCCACCTGAAGTTCCCGCTTTGCCTGCATTTATGTTGCAGCGTGCTGTTTCTTCGTCCATTCGTGACTATGGCCGTGATTATTGGACGGGTACCGTCTACACCACCAATCGTCGTATTTGGGAGCATGACGAAGCATTCAAGGAGTATCTGAAAAAGACACGTGCGATGGCGGTTGATATGGAAACGGCCACTTTGTTCAGCTGTGGCTTTGCCAATCATATTCCGACAGGAGCATTGTTATTGGTATCTGACCAGCCTATGACTCCGGATGGAGTGAAAACTGATAAAAGCGATAATTTGGTTACCAAGAACTATGTAGAAGAGCATGTTGAGATTGGTATCGCTTCTCTGCGTATGATTATTGATGCAAAGAAAACTGTAAAACACTTGAAATTCGACTGGTAACTGCCAGTCTTCCTAAAAAATATATATGGCAAAACAAGAGCTGACCTGTGATGACATCCTCAAAGAACTGAGGGCAAAGCAGTATCGTCCCATCTACTATTTGATGGGAGAAGAATCGTATTATATCGATTTGATTGCCGATTACATTACTGATAATGTCTTGAACGAAACGGAAAAAGAGTTCAACCTGACTGTAGTGTACGGTGCTGATGTGGATGTGGCGACAATCATAAATGCTGCAAAACGCTATCCTATGATGTCCGAACATCAAGTGGTGGTAGTCAAAGAAGCGCAAGCGGTCCGGAACATCGAAGAATTATCGTACTATCTTCAAAAACCGCTTCATTCCACTATTTTGGTGATATGCCATAAACATGGAACATTGGACCGCAGGAAAAAGCTGGCTGCTGAGGTAGAAAAGACCGGTGTTTTGTTCGAATCCAAGAAGATAAAAGATGCCCAGCTTCCGGCCTTTATAGCTTCCTACATGAAAAGAAAAGGAATAGATATGGAGCCTAAGGCAACGGCTATGCTGGCTGATTTTGTCGGCTCGGATTTAAGTCGTTTGACAGGTGAATTAGAAAAGCTGATTATCACTTTGCCTACGGGACAGAAACGTGTTACTCCCGAACAAATTGAGAAGAACATAGGCATAAGCAAAGATTATAATAACTTTGAATTGCGGAGTGCTCTGGTTGAAAAAGACATTCTGAAAGCAAATAAAATAATAAAATATTTTGAGGAAAATCCTAAAACGAATCCAATTCAAATGACATTGTCTTTGTTGTTTAGCTTTTATTCAAACTTGATGTTAGCATATTATGCGCCTGATAAATCGGAGCAGGGTATTGCTAATATGCTAGGGTTAAGAACTACTTGGCAAGCTCGGGACTACGCAATTGCGATGCGCAAATATAGTGGAGTAAAGACAATGCAGATTGTTGGTGAAATACGATATGCCGATGCAAAATCAAAAGGAGTGAAAAATAGTTCAATGTCTGACGGAGATATTCTTCGTGAATTAGTGTTTAAAATTTTGCATTAGTAAAACTGAATACTCTAAATAAACAAAAGGCATATACTTTTACTGTAAAACAGATTAAGTATATGCCTTCTTTATATATAGCAAATTAGTTGTGTCAAACTCATAACCAAATCTTCTTTTATAGACGAATATTTTACAATGGATCTGTTGTTCTCTTTTTCCTGACTTTTATGAATGGAAAGGAGTTTGAAGATCTTTTGCTTCCCTTCTTTAAATTCAATTTTGGTAATTTCTCTCTTTTCTAGTTTTTGAAGTTATATTATATTCATTTTCAAAATTGAAAAAATCTGATTTAATTCAGACTATAAATATAGAATGGTAAATCGTATTAGCATAAATGGTTTTGCATAAATTGGAGGGATCATCTTTCTTTTCCTGAACTGATAAAATGTCATTTTGATAATTTGTGGGATAATTGGGATATTTTTCTGTTATTTTTCTAGTTGATCTTAATTTGGGTATTGATAAAACAGGTATATTTTATTATAAGACAGGAAT
>OBYB01001480.1_pt1 | contig 9761 bp, 9 predicted proteins | sample 1538181 | NCBI WGS metagenome assembly OBYB01 (sample SAMEA2580157, study PRJEB22360) | human gut metagenome | biome: human gut; feature: human-associated habitat; material: faeces | place: Denmark | collected 2008/2010 | reverse complement strand
TTCAGGGTCTGAAGTTGCTTCCCTTTGTTGGCGCCCTGCCGTGCCAGCGGCCGCTCTTGATGGCTCCATTATAGAAAAATATTTTCATTTTGTCTATTCATGGTTTTCATAAATTTTCAGAATGACGGTGTACATTGTGCACAAAAGCGTGGGATATATGTTGAAATGCAAAGAAAACCTTGCTTTACTCTTCTGAAATTATTACAGAATGGTACAAACCCACAAAAACGATAGTGAAAATGTTTTTCTAAACAAAAATGCAAAATTGAAAGATATTTTCACAGAATGGCCGGTTTTTCCGCCAAAACTGTGTGCTCTGCACAGAACTGCGGGCCAAAATGTGGGCAATGCGTCTCTTGCGAAGCGGGGACGATTCTTTTATACTTTTTACAAAGGTGAATGAAACGGTCGGCAGCTGATCCGGGTCGGTGGACTGCTGCGCCGGAAAAGAGGAAAAAGAAAAATGGCAACGAATTTTTGGGAGCTGCTGCAGCAGCATCAGGGCGACCTGACAAAATCGGGCCGCACCGTGGCGGACTATCTTGTGCAGCACGCGGCAGAGGCACAGTATCTGTCCATCTCCTCGCTGGCAAAGGAGTGCTGTGTGGCAGAGGCAACGGTGTTCCGCTTCTGCCGGGCGCTGGGGTTTGAGGGCTATCATGAAATGCGCATTGCGCTGGCGCAGGCCAACGCCACCGGTGCACTGGTCAACCAGCATGTGCCGGAGCCGGATGCCGACACGGCAACTTTGTGCGAGCACGCCAGCGCCCTGCTGATGACTACTATCAACGGCACCCAGAACAATCTTTCGCCGGAGGCGGTGGACAAGGCTTCGGAGCTGATGCACAAGGCCCGGCAGGTGTACTGCCTTGGTCAGGGCGGCAGCATGTATATTGCAAATGATATCTGCGCCCGCTTTGCCTGCATCTCCACCAAGTTCCGCACGGCAGGCGACAGCCATATGCAGCTGATCACGGCCAGCCTGATGACCCCGGAGGATGTGGTGCTGTTCGTTTCCTATTCCGGCGCTACCCGCGATATGCTGGAAACGCTGCGCGCGGCCAAGGCGGCGGGCGCAAAGATCATTCTGCTCACCCATTATGAGGATTCGCCCGGTGCAAAGCTGGCGGATATCGTGCTGCTGTGTGGTGCGCAGGAAAGCCCGCTGGACTCCGGCAACATCCCGGTCAAGGTGGCGCTGCTGTATGTGGCTGAAGTGCTGGTGCTGCGCTACACCATGGACGACCCCGAAAATGCCAACGCCGCACAGGATCGCACCAGTGAAGCACTGGCTGTCAAAATGCTGTAAAATATTGCCCGCAAGGCCCCTGCAGAGCCCGTGTTCTGTGGGGGCCTTGGCATATCCGGCAAAGGGTGCGTAAAATCTGTTTCTGATCTTTTTCAAAAAAAAAATAGACCTCATCTTTTCGATGAAGTCTATTTTTCTTTAGCCTCTTAACTTAACGGCATTGGGCGAATGCCTGATGGGCTTTTATGCCGGTGGTGGGGGTCTCCCGCGCACTGAGCAACAGCCCGCAGGGCTGATTGCTCCCCTGCTGTGCAGGGTCGTGCTGTTCGACCCGCTCACACGCCGCAGATAAAAAGAAAGCCCCCCAGACAAGCTGGAGGGCTTCCTTTTTATGCCGGTGGTGGGGGTCGAACCCACACGTGTTATTAGCACAAGGGATTTTGAGTTTTTATCCTCATCTTCCATCTGGTGTCATCCAGTGATATCTAGTGATATCTGGTTCCCACTGCACAAAGGCAAAATTCACGCCTCAATGAACAATAATTTGAAATATCCACGATTTTTCGATGCGCTTTCCCTCTACTCTGTTTTTTCGATTTGGATCGCCCAAATGGAAATTGGAGGAATGTTCAGGAGGGATGCAGAGCCTGTCATTCAGGACTGTGCACACAGGCTTTTTTCTTTTTTTGGAAAATATTTCAAACCCGTGCAATTCCGAGGGCGGCTCATTTGTATCCAGAATGAAGCGACAAAACCGGGTGCACACCCCGGCAGCGACACACAATAAGAAGAGGGGATATATTATTATGAAAAAGACGGTTTCTGTTTGCATGACGGCTGTGATGGCTCTTTCCCTGCTGGCAGGCGGCGCGGTACAGGCATACGCACTTTCGGCAGAGACGGTGGAGCCGTTTTTTGCCGTGGCTGAGGAAAACTGCATTTCCAGCAGCTGGAAGCGTGCCGCTGACCCGGCACTGACCGAGAAAGTCCGCAAAGTGTTCGACAAGGCCTTTGAAGGTCTGGAGGGCGTTTCCTACACGCCCGTGGCCCTGCTGGCAAGCCGCACCACCGGCTTCGGTACCCAGTACCGCGTCCTGTGCAAGGCGACTGTCGTCGTACCGGGCGCACAGGAAGAGTATGTTGTGGTCACGCTGCAGCGCGGCTGGCTGGGCAAGGCAGAAATTCTGGACATCGGCGACCCGCTGTGCCTGACAAATCTGGACTACGAGGAAGGCGCTGTGGGCACCTGGCAGGAAGCGGAGTCCCCCGCCATGACGGAGGAAGCCACGGCGGCGTTCAACAAGGCCACCGTGGGCTTTGTGGGCGTGGACTATGTGCCGGTGGCTCTGTTGAGCACCCAGACCGTGGCAGGCACGAACTACCGCATCCTGTGCGAAGCAACCACGGTTTATCCGGGTGCTGAGATGCACTATGCCGTCGTGAACGTGTATGAAAGTCTGGAAGGCAATGCCAACATCATCAGCGTGACCGATGAATATGTGAGCTAAGGGAGAGTTTTTGATTCAGAAGGTCCTCCGCTGCACCTTGGGTATATTCAGCGGAAACATTTATTTTGATATTGCAAACAAGCCAGACCGGCGGGTCTGGCTTGTTTGCTGTTCCACGGAGTGGGCGTGGAGGAAAAGTGCTCCGCAGCATAACCTCAAAGCTGTGAGCCTTTTTATTTGACTCGTCCCTTTCTCTGTTGTCACTCTGCCTGTATCTCTTCCACCAGCGGCAGATAGTCGGCACAGTATTTCCGGTACAGCGGCTGTACAAGTTGCCGGAAACTCTGCATTTCTTCTTCGGGCAGCGGCAGTTCGATGCAGCCGCCTGCAAGGGCTGCTTTGCGGGCGGCGGTTTCCTCCTGTGCCCAGAGCTGGCGCTCATACTGCGCCGATGCCCGGGCGCACGCTTGCAGGGTCTGCCGGTATTCCTCCGGCAGTGCATCCCATGTGCGGCCGGAAGCCAGCTGCACCTCCGGTACGCGGCTGTGCTCATCGGCCATGTAGTACCGTGCCACCTTGTAGTGCTCCATGGAATAGTAGGCCGGCCAGTTGTTTTCGGCGGCATCGATCTGCCCGGTCTCAAGCGCCGAGTAGACGTCGCTGTACGCCGTGGTCTCCGGCACTGCACCCAGCAGGCGGATCATGTCGATCACGATCTGCGAATCCTGCACGCGGATGGTCTTGCCCTGCAGATCGTTCAGGCTGCGCACCGGCTGACGGGCATAAAACGAGCGGGCACCCGCGTCGTACCAGCTCAGGCCTACCCGTCCCTGCGCGGTAAAGTCCTGCAAAAACTCAGCCCCGATGCTGCCGTCCAGCACGCGCCACATGTGGTCGGCATCCCGGTAGAGATACGGCAGCAGCAGCACGTTGAGCCGGATCGTCCGTGACCACCGAGAGCGACACACGGGCAAAATCTACGCCGCCAATGGCAAGCTGTTCCCACACCTGCTGTTCCGAGCCGTACTCGCCGTTCGCCTTGACCTGAATGACCACCTTGCCCCCGGTCTGCTGCTGCACAAGGTCTGCAAAATACTGCGCGCCCTGCGTAGTGGGGTACCCGGCGGGCTGGTTGTCGGCATAGGTCAGCACATAGTCCGGTGTGGTCTGCAGCTTTGCGGCACAGCCTGCCAGCTGCAAGGCTGCAAAGCCCAGCCCGGCTAAAAAAGTCCGTCTGCGCATGGTGTCTCCCTCCCTTTGCAGATAGTATAGCGCACAAGGCTGCCTTTGTGCAAGAGACAGGAAAAGGCGGCGCCCGCCGCAAAGCAGGTACCGCCTTTTTTAGGAGAAGAAGGGAATGTCTCAATTACATCAGGCCCATTGCCTGCGGCAGTGCGGTAGACACTGCCGGGATAAAGGTGACCAGCAGCAGGCCGCCGATGATGGCCACATAGTACATAAGCATGTACGGCATGACCTTGGAAAGCGAGGTGCGGCCCACCTTGATGCCCACGAACAGGGCGTTGCCCACAGGCGGGGTGATGTTGCCGATGCACAGGTTATACACGAGGATCAGACCGAACTGGATGGTGCTCATGCCAAAGCTCTGGCAGATGGGCAGGAACAGCGGGGTGAAGATGAGGATGGCCGGGGTCACATCCATAAAGGTGCCGGACACCAGCAGGATCACGTTCATGATGAGCAGGATGATGTACTTATTGCTGGTCAGGCTCAGCAGGGCTGCCGCAACCGCATCCGGGATCTGCAAAAAGGCCATGACCCAGCCCAGAATGTTGGAAACACCCACAAGGAACACCACCATGCCGGACATCTTGGCAGAGTCCACGATGATCTTCCACAGGCTCTTCAGGTTGATGGAGCGGTAGCAGAAAGCAAGGATCAGCGCATAGGCAACGGCAATGGCAGAGCCTTCGGTGGCAGAGAACACACCGCCGATGATGCCGCCGATGACCACGATGATCAGGGACAGGGAAGGCAGGGCGCGCAGGGTGCAGATGCCGAGATTTTTCCAGTCAAACTTGCCGGGGGTGCCTTTATAGCCCAGCTTGACCGCCAGCAGCACGCCCACCACGCAGCAGCACAGCGCCCAGATGATGCCGGGAATGTAACCGGCCATGAACAGCGCAGCCACAGAGGTGCCGCCGGATGCCAGAGAGTAGGTAATCAGGGCGTTGGACGGTGGGATCAGCAAACCGGAGCAGGAGGAAGCGGCATTGGTGGCAGCGGTCACGGCGGGGTCGTAGCCCTGCTCCTCGGCACCGTCGCGGATCATGGAGCCAACAGCAGCCGCCGCAGCGGAAGCAGAGCCGGAGATGGCGCCGAACAGGGCGTTGGTGCCGATGTTGGTCACCAGCAGTGCGCCGGGCATCTTGCCCAGAATGGCCATGACGAAATCCACCAGACGCTTGGCGATGCCGCCCTGATTCATGATGTTGCCGGCCAGAATAAAGAACGGGATGGCGGTCAGGCTGAACTTGCTCATGCCCACAAAGGTGCGCTGGGCAGCGGTCAGCACGGCAACATTCAGATCAATGGAAGAAAGAATGGCAGTCAGGGAAGAGACTGCAATGGCGTACGAGATGGGCACGCCGAGGAACAGCAGCACCAGCAGCACTGCCAGAATTACGAGTAACGCTTGAATTGCCACAGCTTAGTCCTCCTTATTTTCCTTGTCGGCATCGGCAGCCATTTCGGCTTCCACCTTTGCAAAGTCTGCATCCTCCGGGGTATCCAGACAGATGGAGCCGTTGGCGATGCCGATAATGTTCAGCACGGAATACACCAGAATGATCACGCCGCAGATGGGCATGACCCAGTAGAACACGCCCACAGCTACGCCCAGCGAGGAGGTCTGCTGTCCCATAGCCAGCTGGGACACCTGAAAACCGCCGAACACCAGAATGGTCGCGGAGAAGATGAAGGCGATGACCTCAGCAAAGATGTGGAACGCCTTGCGCATGGTGGGGTTGAACCGGTCCACCAGCACGGGGATGTTCATGTGGCCGCGCTCGCCGGAGACGATGGTGGCACCCAGCATGGTGCTCCAGCCAAACAGATAACCCACCAGCTCTTCCGACCATGTGGAGGGAGAATTGAAGATGTAACGCACGATGACCTGATAGGTGGTCAGCACCACCATGACCGTCATGCTCAGACCTGCCAGCAGGTTGAGCACCTTGTTCAGGGTATTTCTCAGTTTTTCCATGATGCTCCTCCTCAGTCCGCAGTGTGGGCAGCGTTGTGCTGCTGGATCCGATCATAAATGGGCTGCAATTCCGGGTTTGCTGCCAGCACGGAATCGTGCAGGGGGGCCATAGCCTCCTGAAACGGTGCAGTGTCCGGGTAAATAAAGTTGACGTGCTGCTCGTTCTCGGCCTTATCTTTCGCCTCAGCCACAGCATCCTCCCAAGCATCCTGCTCGGTGCGCTTCACGATCTGGAAACCCTCTTCAAAGATCGCGCGCTCCTCGTCGCTGAGTTCGTTCAGGAAAGCGTAGTTTGCCACCAGCAGGTCCGGCACCATCTGGTGCATATCGTAGGAGTAATACTTGCAGATATCGCCGTGACCGTTATCGGTCAGAGCCAGCTCGTTGTTCTCGGCACCGTCCAGAATACCGGCCTGCAGTGCGGTGTACACATCGCCGAAGCCCATGGGCGTAGCGGTGCCGCCCAGCAGACGCATCATTTCCACGTTGGTGGGCGACTGCTGTACGCGGATCTTCAGACCCTTCAGGTCGGAGGGCTGGCTGATGGGGGTCTTGATGGTGTAGAAGTTGCGGGTGCCGGCATCCAGCCATGCCACCGTTTCCAGACCGGCCTTGGAAGTGGTCTTGAAAATGGGGTCCGTCACCTCGGGGTCGTCCATCGCCTCGTGGTAGGCTTCTACGCTGGAGAACAGGTAAGGCAGGTTGAAGATCTGGTATTTGGCACTGAAGGTCTCCATGATGGCAGTGGACGCCACCACAAAGTCGATGGCACCGGTCTGGGTCAGCTGCACCATTTCGGTCTGGGAGCCCAGCAGCTCGCTGGGGTACACCTCCACGCGGTACTTATCGCCCAGCTTCTCGTTGATGTAGTTGGCAAAGGCTTCCAGTCCAAGATGATCCGGGTGGGTCTGGGACTGCACATGGCCGATGCGCACGATCTTGCGGTCGTCACCGGAGCCGGCACCGCAGCCGGTAAGCATCATGCTGCTGGTCAGTGCCGCTGCGCCCATCAGCGACAGAAACGTTCTTCTCTTCATGAATGGCATCCTCTCTTTTCACGTTTTTTCTATGATTGTATTTTAACAACTCGTTCATTTTTGTGAAACCGGATTATTTTGTGAAACGCAGTACGATTTTGTCTTTGTTGTATCCAAGTACAATTTTTGTGTTTTTTGGACGAAAAAAACTGGCAAAAACAAAAAAGCACCCGTTCCTCTCCTGTTCACAGGCAGGAAAGAACGAGCGCTTCTTTTGGATCCGATTTATCCTTGTGCCGCTTTTTCCGCTGCGGCTACGCGGTATTCCGAAGGGGTCTGGCCGGTCAGGCGCTTGAACACCCTTGTAAAATAGTTGGCGTCGCTGTAACCCACAGCAGCGCCGATATCCTTCAGGCTCAGGCGCGGGTCCAAAATCAGCTGGCGCGCTTTGTTCACCCGGTATTCGTTCAGGTAGGCCGAAAAGTTTACCTTAAAGCACTGCTTGAACAGCTTGCAGAAGTAGGCGTCCGAGTAGCGCAGCGCAGCGGCGGCATCCTGCATGGAGATATCCTCCCCATAGTGGGCGTCGATAAAGCGGCTGATCTCGGCACGGATGATGGCGGTACGCATATCCTCGTCCTCTTCCCGGCGGAGGGGCTCTGCAGGCGCAGGGGGCTGTGCCGGGCGGGCAGGCAGCGGCACCGACACCTGCCGGATGGCATCCTCCACTGCGAATACCAGTTCCTGCTCGTTGTAAGGCTTGAGCAGATAGTCCATCGCCCGTACAGAGATCGCCTGCCGTGCATAGTCGAACTTATCAAAACCGGTCAGGAACAGGATGGCGCAATTTCTGTCTGTTTCTCGGATCTTGTGCGCCACCTCCAGCCCGGTGAGACCCGGCATTTCAATGTCCAGCACAGCCACCTGCGGCGCTTCACGGGCAAAAATTTCCAGAGCCTCTCTGCCGTTTTTTGCTTCATACAGGCAGATCAGATCTCCCAGATACTTCTGCAAGGTCCGGCACAGCACCTTGCGCTCGATCAATTCATCCTCTGCCACCAGCAATTTGCACTTCACGAGAGCGTCTCCTCCTTTTCTTCCGGCTGCTGCGTCTGCGGGAGCTCAAACCGCACCACAGTACCGCAGTCTGCGCGGCTGTATACCTGCATTTTACCGCCCGGATACAGCATCCCGATGCGGCGGGAAATATTGCCTAGGCCAATGCTGCGGCCGGTCTGTTCGCTCTGGGCAATTTTAGTTTGCACAGCGTCCAGTTCCTCTGGGGTCATTCCCTTGCCGTTGTCCGCGACCGTGAGCACCAGCACCTTGCCCTGCATCCATGCCCGCAGCAGGATGCGTCCGCCTTCCTCGCAGGACTTGAGCCCATGCGAGTAAGCGTTTTCCACCACCGGCTGCAGCATAAAGGACGGCACCAAAACCGCCGCAGGCTGCACCCGGATGCTTTTTTCTACGGTAATGCGTCCGTCGAACCGCATTTGCTGCAAATAAATGTAGTCCTCCAGCCCGTCCAGTTCCTCCTCCAGCGTGATCTGCTGGCGCTTGGTGCGCAGATTGTGCCGGAACAAACTGCCCAGATGCACGATCATCTGGTCGGTGGTGGCAGCATCCTCCAGCCGTGCCATACAGGAGATCATGTTCAGGGTGTTAAATAAAAAATGCGGGTTTACCTGACTTTTGAGCACCTCCAGCCGGGTGTGCTCCAGATCCTTTTCCAGTGCAAGGTTCCGCACCTCTTCCCGGTGCAAAGCCTGCTGGGTGGTCAGCTGCTGCGCCATGGCGTGCTTCATCTGGTTGAAGGTTCCCGTCAGCCGCCCCACCTCGTCGCTGCTTTTCACCGGTAGGTCCGGTCTGGAAAAATCGCCCTCGGCAATGCTGCGGGAAGCCTGCGCCAGCCGCAGCAGCGGACGCACAACAGCGCGGCTCAGCACCCGGATGAGCAGCAGCACCAGTACAGCCGCCGTCAGGAACAGCCCCAGATACAGCCACGGCAGATGCCGGATGTGAGCCGCCGTGCTGCTGTAAAGGGCGTTTTCCTGTTCCAGCGTGGCCTGTGTCAGACGTAGCGCATACTCGGCAAGGTAGTCCTGCAGTGCCATCACATGGTACATCTGTTCAATATAGGTATCTGCCGAGGGGGAAAGCTGCAAAAAGGCATCCCGCTCCTGCCGATAGCCCGCATACCCTTGCAAAAGATTCCATGTGCGGGCATAGAGCTCCTCGCCGATGCGGGCATAATCGAAGGGCAGGGCCGCAAGGCTCTGCTCGGAAGCGGTGCAGGCGGCGGTATAGGCCTGTTCGGTTTCAGAAGTAGGCTGGCGCACATAGCGTGCAAAGGCCTGTGTTTCGTCCTTGAGGGCGTTTTGCACCGTGTAGCAGACGGCGTTGTCGGCCAGCAGCATATCAAAGGAGCGTACCGTCCACTGACCTGCCATGGTAGCAATGCCAGTAGAAAGCATGGTGACCAGCAAAATCGCGGCAAGCCATGCCGTGACCTTGCGGCGCAGGGATATACCGCCCTGTGCGGTTTTGTTCCGTGCCATACGCTTTCCCTCCTGTCCTTGCAGCATCCCGGCCTTTTTTATAAGTATAATAATCTCCCGGGGAAAGTGCAACTGCAAAAAGCACCGGTTTCCGCAAAGAAATCGGTGCTTGTAGGCAATGTGTCAGACTGTCAGCGGGTCAACAACTGAAAATGATTCCGCATCTTCCCAGAAAACACCAAAGTATAAGAAACTGAGCAGAAAAAGAAAAGCAGCCCAAAACCTTTCGATTTCGAGCTGCTTGCTATGCCGGTGGTGGGGGTCTCCCGCGCACTGAGCAACAGCCCGCAGGGCTGATTG
>OBYB01001479.1_pt1 | contig 9763 bp, 7 predicted proteins | sample 1538181 | NCBI WGS metagenome assembly OBYB01 (sample SAMEA2580157, study PRJEB22360) | human gut metagenome | biome: human gut; feature: human-associated habitat; material: faeces | place: Denmark | collected 2008/2010 | reverse complement strand
ATCCGGTCGGTTCCCCCAGGGATGCGTGTTCCCCAGCCCCCTGCGGCGGGCGCGGCAGACCGCGGCGCTGGCCGGGTATGGCACGCATAACGTGCTGCCGTATATCGCGGAGTGGGATTACGGCCGCGCCGAGGGACGCACCCGCGGCACCGTGTCGCAGCTGTTGGGGCGGCCCTGGGATCTGTGGCGCGATGGAACGGAATCGCTGCCGGCGACTATGGACGGCGAACGTGTGGAGACGTTGCCGGGCGGCACGCAGGTGACGGTGCGCAACGGCCGCGGCGAGACACTGGATGAGGTGGCCGCACGCACCACGGTGGCCATCCGCGAGGTGCTGCCGTTGATCGAGGAAGGCCATGACGTGCTGCTGGTGGCTCATGCTCATGTGCTGCGCATCCTGACCACCCAATGGCTGGGCATGGATCCGCTGACGGCCAAGCTGCTGCGTCTGGACACGGCGCGGTATTCGGTGCTGAGCCAGTACAAGGGAGACAACGTCATCGAGCAGTGGAACGTGTGAATCACGCTACTCGCGAATTGACAACGTGTGCAGTATTCTTGAAACGGTTGTCATTCGAGTGTGGCGTGCAGTGATAAGCGCGTTCTTGTATGCGGGGAGGCGTGGTCCATGGACAAGGCGGGTATTCGTGATGTGGCGGAAGCCGCCGGCGTGTCGATCTCGACGGTGTCCCGTGCCTTCACCCGTCCCGACCTGGTCTCCGAGAAGACGCGCAGCAAGGTGCTGGAGACCGCCGACCGTCTGGACTTCAACATCTCCCGTTCGGCCACGGCGCTGAAATCGGGCCAGACGTACCGTGTGGCGCTGCTGATGAACGAGGACATCACCAGCTGGTTCAACACCCAGGTATTCGCCGGGGTGGAGTCGGTGATGCACGATGCCGGGTATGACATCTCGCTCTACCAGCACATCGACACCGCGGAGAACCGTCGGGACTTCTTCACCACGCTGCCTGTGCGCCGCAACGTCGATGCGGTGTTCGTGGCCTCGTTCGCCGTGGACGCCGAGGAGATCGGGCAGCTCAAGCGCACCCATGTGCCGATCATCGGCATCAACACCCCGACCACGGAGGGTTTCGACGCGTCGATCAGCATCGACGACGAGAACGGGATGTTCACGGCGGCGCAGCATCTGATCAATCTGGGGCATAAACATATCGTGTACACCTGTTCCGCCCCTGTGGAGACCATGCACTCCAGCATCGACGCCCGCGGGCGGGGCTTCATCCGGGCCTGCGAGGCGGCGGAGCGCACGCGTGCGTTGGACTGGCAGGTGCTGACGGTTCCCCGGGGCACCGAATTCGTGGAGTCCACGCTATCCGCGTTGCTGGCGTTGGACGAGTTCCCGGACGCCATCTGCTGCCAGATGGATATGATGGCGATACCGTTGGTGCTGCGTTTGGGCCAATACGGGTATCACACCCCGCAGGACTATTCGATTATCGGCTTCGACGACAGCCCGTACGCGGACACGGTGAATCTGACGACGATGCGTCAGAATCCGCGCGACATGGGCGTCAGGGCGGCCAATAAGGCGTTGGCGCTCATCCGCGAGGAGACGTTGGATACCCCGCATGAGATCGTGCAGCCGCATCTGGTGCTGCGTGGCACCGACCGCCTGTATGAGGGCTGACGATGGGGGCTGACGTTCGCCCGGATCATCCGAACAGGAAATCGGCCAGCCCTTCATAGTCGGCGCCCTTCAACGACAGCACCGCGGCGTCCGACTCCATTGGGTCCGAGTACGGGGAGATGCCGGTCCGCAGATAGACGCCGTCGATGCCGACGTTGCGCGCGCCGAGGATGTCGTTGTCCTCGTCGTTGCCCACCATCACGGTGCGGTCCGCGGTGGTCCCGGCGCGGCTCAGGGCGCGGGCGAAGAACTCCGCGCCGGGTTTCCTGACACGCTCCTCGCTGGAGATGAGGATGTCGTCGAAGACATCGGCCAGGCCGAGCATGGCCAGTTCGGGACGGGTGTAGCAGGATTGGGCGTTGGACAGCAGGATGATGCGCAGTCCGCGGCTCCGCAGCAGCTTGAGCATGTCGAGGGCGCCCGGATACAGCCAGATCAGCCGGGTCGAGGCATGCCGGAACACCCAGGCCGCCTTGCGGCTGAGCCGTTCCCCGACGCGCATGCCGCGCAGCGAGAACATCGCGCGGTAGGTCGGCAGGAGGTCGGGCTCGTAGAACGCCGGATCCCGGCCGGCCGGCACGACCGACGACAGCGCCCGCGCCCCCATGAACCGGTCGCGGAGCTGATCGGCGTTGTCGTAATGCGCTCCGGTCTCGTCGAGGAAGTCGCGCAACGCCTCCCAGGCATCGGGATCGTTCTCGTCGGTCCGGATATCCACCAGCGTGCCGTACAGGTCGAACAGCACGGTATCGTACCGGCGATCGCCTGAATCCTGCTCCGCGACGACCGTACGGAACCGTTGCATGCCCGAACCCATCGGAATCACCCCTTGTCAGAAGGAAAACACCACGAAACTCTGCGGGCCAAGCGTCACCGTGGTGCCGTCGGCCGCCACATTGCCCCGACTGAGTTCCATCGTAGGGGTGCCGTGAGACGTCGCCGCATCCGGCAGCGGGAACGATTCGGGCCCCAGTCCGGGATTCAACGCGATGACGAGTCGATCCGAGCCGTCGCGGGAGGTGCGCGCATAGGCGAAGAGGCGTCCGTGCTCCGGCGCCGCGACGACGTCGAAGGCGGCGTCGGCCTGCAGCGCGGCATGGTTCTCGCGCAGCGCCAGCACGGTGCGGACCCAGCGGTACAGCGATCCGTCGTCCGCCTGTTGGGCCTCGACGGTCGGCGCGTCGGGGGCCGGGTCGACCGGGAGGTACAGGTCGTCGGCGTCGGCCGTGGAGAAGCCGAGGTTGGCGCTCGCGTCCCACTGCATCGGGGTGCGGGTGCCGGTGCGGACGTAGCCGCCCTCCTTGGTGGGCAGGTTGCGGTACCGCATGCCGATCTCGTCGCCGTAGTACAGGAAGGGCACCCCCGGCATCGTCAGGATCATGCCGTAGGCGACGGCGAGCTCCTCCGGCGTCAGCCGCGGCGCCAGTCGGGCCGTGTCGTGGTTGCAGGTGATCAGGCAGAAGTGGCCTTCGTCCTTGGTGGCTTCGTACTGCGGCAGGTACTGGTCGAGGAATCCGTGGACGCTGCCGCCGCCGTGCGCGGAGAAGTAGCTGTGGTCCCGCTCCCGGTCCAGCGGGTCGGGGGTGTTGCGGCAGAGCAGGTAATACCCGTTGCGGTCCCAGCTCCAGTCCAGGTAGAAGTCCATGTCGAATCCGGCCCGCAGCGCCTGCTCCGGCACGCCCCATTCGGAGACGAACGCGGCTTCGGGATACTCGTTCTTGACGGTGCCGAGCATCTGACGCCAGGCGGCGATGGTGGCGGTTTTGCCGGCGTCGTCGTTCTTGACCAGCGAATTGGCCATGTCCACGCGGAAGCCGTCGCAGCCCTGGCCCAGCCAGAAGCGCATGCCGTCGATCAGGGCCTGCCGCGTCTCGGCGGCCGCGGGGGAGTCCGCGCCCATCTGCCAGGGGCGCTCGGGGTGCGCGAATCCGTAGTTGAGCGCGGGCTGGCATTTGAAGAAGTTCAGCACATAGGTGCCGTTGCGCGGGGTCTCGCCGCCGATGAACGGCAGGCCGTCGGCGCCGGACATCCATGAATCGGTCCAGATGTATCGGTCGGAGTACTGGTTGCGCTCCGGACGGCTGCTGATGCGGAACCAGGGGTGCTCCTCGCTGGTGTGGCCGGGGACCAGGTCCAGCAGCACGTGCATGCCGCGGCGATGGGCCTCGTCGAACAGGGCGATCAGGTCGTCGTTGGTGCCGTAGCGCGGGGCGACCTTGAGGTAGTCGCGCACGTCGTAGCCCGCGTCCTTGAACGGTGAGTCGAAGCAGGGGTTGATCCACAGGGCGTTGCATCCGAGGTCGCGGATGTAGTCGAGCCGGGAGAGGATGCCGGGGATGTCGCCGATGCCGTCGCCGTTCGAGTCGGCGAAGCTCTGCGGGTAGATTTCGTAGAACCGCGCCGTGGCGAGCCATTGGGGTCGGGGGAACATACTGGGCATGTCGGTCCTTTCTCGTGAACGCGGGCTTGCTGATGGCGCGTGGGCGTTGGCTTGCCGGCTGGGGACGACACGTCATCAGCCCCGTTCTGGCCTTGGTTCCGCCATCAGATATGCGAACGTTTACAATGATAATGCAGCCTTTGCATACAGGAAACGATGATTGTTGTTATTTTGGCGAAGTAGCGACATATTTTGATTTGCGAACGTTTGCAATCGGCGGTATGCTGGTCACTAACGACGCATGGCGATATCTCCTTCTGCGAAGTTTCGGTGCCATCGTTGTCAATATGGATTGACGGTGAGATCCCGACATGTCCGAGGAGGTTGCGGTGCGTCGTGAGGTTCGGATACCGCAGTCGGAACCTGAGGAAAGGAAATCGATGATGATTGCGCGATGGAACAAGGCGTTGGCAGCCGTCGCGACGTGTGCGCTATTCGCAGGGGGATTATCCGCCTGCGGGACGGGGACGTCGGCGAACGGTGATGTCGAGAAAATGACCTTGGTGGTCTGGGCTTCCCAGGAGGATCAGGCCGGTGAGGATTCATGGCTCCAACGAATGGAGCAGGCCTTCGAGGAAGAACATCCCGAATATGACATCACCTGGAAGAACCAGGTGGTGGCATCCGCCGATGCCTCCACGGTCGCCAAGCAGGACCCCATGGTCGCCGCTGACGTGTATACGTTCTCGGCGCCTGATGGTTCGCTGCTCGACGCCGGTGTATTGGGGCAGGTGAGCGATGACACGATGGAACAGCTGGCCAAGCAGACCGCCGGCAGCGAAACCATGCTGGACACGGTGAAAGGCGCCGACGGCAACGTATACGGTGTGCCGCTCGCCGGCAATACCTGGTTCATGTATTACCGCAAGAGCAAATTCTCCGCGGAGGATCTCAAGTCATTGGACGCCATGCTTGCGAAAGGCAAGGTGTCGTTCCCGCTGACCAATTCATGGTACCTGCCCGCCTTCTACATGGGTGCCGGCGGCACCCTGTTCGGCGAGGACGGCACCGACGCCGAGGCCGGCGTGCAGTTCGGCGGCGAAATCGGCGCCGCAGTCACTGACTATCTGATCGATTTGCGCAACAACCCGAATTTTGTGCTGGATCAGAATGGTTCCGGTCTGACGGGGCTGAAGGACGGTTCCGTGGATGTGCTGTTCTCGGGCAATTGGGATGGCGGTGCTGTACGAGAAGGCTTGGGCGACGATTGGGGTGCGGCGCAGCTGCCGTGCTTCACGCTCAACGGCCAGCAGATACAGCTGAAGGCCTTCATGGGGTCCACGGCATACGGGTGGAACCCGTACAGCAAACACCCCAAGGCCGCCGACCAGTTCGCGGCGTTCCTGTCGAGCACGTATTCGCAGGAGCAGCACTACGCGCTGCGCTCGGTGATCCCCTCGGACGTGCAGGCGGCCGAGAGTCCCGAGGTGAAGAACGACATCATCGCGAAGGCCCAGATCAACACCATCGCCAATACGTCGGTCGTCCAGCCCGCCATCGCCGAGATGAATAACTTCTGGGTCCCCTGCGAGAACTTCGGCAAGGCCATCTACAACGGCGAAGTCACCCACGAGAACGCGGCCGAACAGACCGAGCGGTGGATGGAATCCTACAAGAGCCTGATGTAACGGGAGGAGAGGAAACCTATGGAAGCAACCGTTTCGCCACGCGCCACCGGCCGTGGCCTCATCCGCCGTAAGGCGGACTACATTCCGCCCTCGCGCTATACGTTGCGCGCGGCGGCCTCGGACGGCGACGCCTTGACGCGTCTGTCGTTCCTGATCCTGGGTGCGGGCAATCTCGCGCGCAGGCAGATCGTCAAGGGCGTGTTCTTCCTCGCCGTCGAGGTCGCATACATCGCCTATATGGTGGTGCAGGGCGTGGGCAGCCTGGTCACGCTGGGCACTTTGGGATATCGCACGCAGACCAAGCACAAGGTTGATGGCTACTGGTACTACGATGCCGGCGACAACTCCGTACTGCTGCTGACCGCCGGCGTGGCCACGGTGTTCATCACCGTCCTGTTCGCGGTGTTCTGGTCGTACGCGGTGCGCAGCGCCTACAAGGCGCAGGTGCTGCAGCGCGAGACCGGCGCCGCGCCCACGCTGCTGGATGACTGGCACAACCTGACCGATCGCAACGCGCAGGTTTCGATGATGTTCCTGCCGGTGGTGGGCATCCTGGTGTTCACCGTGCTGCCGACGCTCATCATGGTCTGCATCGCGTTCACCAGCTACGATTCCGATCATGTCGTGCTGTTCGACTGGGTCGGCGTCAAGAACTTCGGCCAGTTGTTCAGCTCCACCGGAGCGGTCACCGCGCAGCAGTTCGTGCGCGTGCTCGGATGGACGCTGGTGTGGGCCATCTTCGCCACGTTCCTGAACTTCTTCTTCGGCCTGTTCCTGGCGATGATCATCAACCGCAAGACCACGCGCTTCAAGGGCATGTGGCGGTCGATCTTCTCGCTGTCGATGGCCGTGCCGCAGTTCGTCTCCCTGCTGGCCATCAACCAGATGCTCCAGCCGGAGGGCGCCATCAACAGCATGCTTGAATCCTGGGGGTGGATCACCGAGCCGCTGCCGTTCTTCACCGATCCGACCTGGGCCCGCGTAACCGTCATCGTGGTGAACCTGTGGATCGGCATCCCGTTCACGATCATGCAGATCACCGGCATCCTGCAGAACATCCCCGCCGACCAGTACGAGGCCGCCAGAATCGACGGCGCCAACTGGTGGCAGACGTTCACCCGCATCACGATGCCGTATCTGGTGTTCGTGCTCACCCCGTACCTGATCACCACGTTCACCGGCAACGTGAACAACTTCAACGTCATCTACCTGCTGTCCGGAGGCAACCCGACCGCCGTCGGCGACACCGCCGGCTCCACCGACCTGCTCATCACCTGGCTGTACAAGCTCACGGTGGATCGCGGCGACTACAACCTCGGCGGCGTCATCGGCATCTTCACATTCGTGGTGCTGGCGATCGTCTCGCTGATCACCTACCGCAGCAGCGGATCCTATAAGAACGAAGGAGGCTTCCGGTGAGCCAAGCAACCCAGTCGGCCACTGTCAAGGCCGAAAGCAATCCGTTCCTGCACGACCAGCGCAAGCGGCGCATCGTGGGCGATGTGCTGAGCCACCTGCTGCTCGTGGTGCTCGCCGTCATCTGGATCATCCCGATCGCATGGGTGGTCATGGAGAGCTTCAACGCGAACCCGGGACCGTACAACCCGTCGTTCTTCCCGGAGGAGTACACGCTGGACAACTACATCCAGCTGTTCACCGACACGCACATCCTGAACTTCCCGAAGATGTTCATGCACACGTTCATCATTGCGGTGATCTCGTGCCTGATCAACGTGTTCTTCGTGCTGTGCGTGGCGTTCTCGATGAGCCGTCTGCGCTTCCGCTTCCGCAAGTCCTTCATGAACGTGGTGCTGGTGCTCGGCATGTTCCCGAACATCATGTCCGTGGTCGTGATCTACTTCATCCTGAAGTCGCTGGGCCTGACCCAAGGCATCGGCGTCACCGTCGCGCTGATCCTGGTCTACTCCGCCGGCGCTGGCGCGGGCTTCTACGTGATGAAGGGCTACATGGACACCATCCCGATGTCCCTGGACGAGGCCGCGATGCTCGACGGATGTACGCGCTGGCAGGTGTTCCGCCTGATCATCCTGCCGGTGTGCAAGCCGATGCTCGTCTACCAGGCCCTGACCGCGTTCCTCGGCCCCTGGCTCGACTTCGTGATGGCCAAGGCCATCTGCCGCACGCAGGACAACTACACGGTGGCGCTGGGCCTGTACCAGATGCTCAGCCGTGAGTACCTCAACTCCTGGTTCGCGCGATTCGCGGCCGCCGCCGTGATCATCGCCATCCCGATCGCCATCCTGACGATCGTCATGCAGCGCTACTACCAGGAGGCCATGTCCGGCGCCGTCAAGGGCTGAGCCGGCACACACGAAAACCAACACCTGTCATGCGGATGGAGACGGGGGAATCCCTTTCCTTTACGTCTCCGTTCCGCGGGACGGTGGTCCGGGGCAATGCCGGTCGTTGCCCCGGACCTGTACCATCGTTGTCATGCAAGGAGTTCCGATGACGCAACCCCGTGATTACCAACGTTCCACGGTTAATCCGATCTCCACGTTGCCCGCGTACGACGGCGAGCTGGGCGCACGCCTCACCGCCGACGGCACGGCGTTCACCGTCTGGGCCCCCACCGCCGAAGCCGTGACGCTGCGCTTGTTCGCCACCGGTTCCGACGACGAGCCGGGCGCACGCGCCATCGCCGAGCGTCCCATGGCGTCCGGCCCGCGCGGCACCTGGCATGTGGAGATCCCGGAATGGCTGGCGGGCGTCTACTACGATTTTCTGGTCGCCTTCCCCGACGGCACCGTGAACCGCGCCGCCGATCCCTGGGCGCGCGCGGCCGGCGTGAACGGCGCGCGCAGCATGGTCGTGGACCTGGCCCGAACCAACCCCGACGGTTGGGACGACGACCGCGGCCCCGATATCCCCGACGGCGAACTGGTCGTCTGGGAGACCCATATCGGCGACTTCAGCAACGATCCGGACAGTGGGGTGCCCGCGGAACATCGCGGGCGGTTCCTGGCCTTCACGCACGAGAACACCCACATCCCGAGCGATTCCGCATCGCCCACCTGCCTGGCCCATCTCAAGCGGCTCCGCGCCGTTCACGGGGGGCTCGGCGCCCCCGGCGTGCAGCTGCTGCCGTTCTACGACTACGGTTCCGTGGATGAGACCCGGCCCGACTCCGACCAGTTCAACTGGGGGTACGACCCGGTCAACTACAACGTGCCCGAAGGCTCTTACAGCACCGACCCCCGCCACGGCGAGGTGCGGATCCGCGAATGCAAGACCATGATCCAGGCCCTGCACCGCGCGGGATTCAAGGTCATCATGGACGTGGTCTACAACCACATGTACTCCGCCGACAACTGGTTCGAGCGCATGACGCCCGGCTACTTCTGCCGCCGCACGGACGGCGGGGCGCTCGCCAACGGTTCCGGGTGCGGCTGCGACATGGCCAGCGAACACGCGATGTTCGGCCGGTACATTGTGGATTCGGTGACGTACTGGGCCCGCGAATACCACATCGACGGCTTCCGCTTCGACCTGATGGGCCTGATCGACGTGGAGACCATGAACGCCGTGCGCGCCTCGGTCGACGCGCTGCCGAACGGGCGGGGGATCCTGCTGTACGGCGAGCCGTGGTCGGCCACCGACTCGGCCGTGGAACCCGGGACGATCCTAGCGAACAAGGGCGGCGTGTCCCGGCTGGGCCGCCGCATCGGCTGGGTCTGCGGCCCCCCGCGCGCCCCGGCTGCACGGGCCGCCGCATCGGCTGGTTCTGCGACGCCACGCGCGACTCGATTAAGGGGCATGTGCTGTACGCGGAGCAGGCCGGTTTCGTCAACGGGCTCGGCCGTGCGTTCGCCCCGTCCGTGCGCAAGGCGGTGGACGCCTGGCACGGCGCGGTGGGCGAGCCGAAGGACCCGATGCAGCTGGTGCAGTACGTCTCCGCGCACGACGACCTGACGTTGTGGGACAAGCTGTGCGCCACGATGTGCCCGGGCGGGCCGACGGAGGCGGATTACGCGGCTTGCGGCGCGTGCGGCGGGGGGGGCGGGGGAGGGGCGCAGCGGCGCC
>OBYB01001476.1_pt1 | contig 9774 bp, 8 predicted proteins | sample 1538181 | NCBI WGS metagenome assembly OBYB01 (sample SAMEA2580157, study PRJEB22360) | human gut metagenome | biome: human gut; feature: human-associated habitat; material: faeces | place: Denmark | collected 2008/2010 | reverse complement strand
AACCTTTTCTGAAACAACGCAAGCGCCCCGCAGCTCTGTTACGAGCTGCGGGGCGCTTTTGTGCTGTTTGGCTTTTCAGCGCTCGACCCAGATGGACATCTTCGCACTGGTAGAGATGTCGCCGAGAAGGATAGTGTCCATCTTGATGCTGCAGGTCACGGCCAGCGCTTTGCTGGAATCGCTGCCGGTGAGCACCGAGGCGGGCAGGTTCTTGAGGGTCAGCACGGCGGTGCCGTCGGAGAGGTCGCCGCTCAGAGTGCCGTCATAGTTCACCTCGCCGATGGCGATGCCGGTGAGACAGCCGGTCATGTTCATGGAAGAGAGCTGCTTGACCGGAAGCTCGAGAGTGAAGGTGCCGTTGGGCTGGCGGGTAAGGGTAGCTTCGCGGGTGGTGTCCACGGCACTGTCGGCCATCGACTCCTTGTCCCCGGACTCCCGCCAGAACCGGACGCCCACCGTCATCTTGACGGCGGCGGCACTGGCACTGACCGCCAGCGTCAGGAGCAGCAGCAGCGAGATGAGGAGCGCCCCGGTGCGTCTGCCCATATGCTTCAAAGATTTCGTCATATTCAAGAATCGACCTTTCCAGCCGCAGAGGCGGCTCTGTGCGTTCCAAAACGGAACGTGAAGGAATTTGTCACCGCAAAAATAACATATTCAGAAGAAAAAGTCAATCTGGCTTGTGAGACTTTCACAAAAATGTTTCACACAAGACACATCTTATGGAAGAAAAAACGCAGACTTTGCCGAAGACACAAAAAAGCCGCCTCCCGGCAGACGGGAAGCGGCAGAAGTCAGGAAAACTCAGACCTCAAAGTCGGGGTCGTCCTTCAGCACGTGGATGCTGGTCATGAAGGGGCTCTGCTCGGGGTCCTGGAACGGAGCCTCCTTGACGTACTTGTTCAGTGCGACAGCAGTGCGGGCGGGGTCGGCGATGGTGCCGGCGCCGCCGATGCAGCCGCCGGGGCAGCCCATGCCTTCCAGCAGGTAGCCGTTGTACTTGCCGGCCTTGGCCAGCATCAGCAGCTTCTTGCACTCGGCGAGGCCCTGTGCGGACGCGATCTTGACGTCCATATCGGGGTGCCACTCCTTGACCTTGTCGGCGACAGCCTTGGCGACGCCGCCGGACTGTGCAAAGCCGCGGCCTGCGCCGGAAGCGTGGACCAGATCGATCTCATCGGGGTCGACTTCGAGGTTGGCCACGTCGATGTCCTTGGCCTCGATGATGCCGGCCAACTCCTCGAAGGTCAGCACGAAGTCCACATCAGAGCGGACGGTGCGGCGGGAAGCTTCCAGCTTCTTGGCGGCGCAGGGTCCGATGAAGCACATACGGGCCTCGGGGTCGGCCTGCTTCATCATGCGGGCGGTGAAGACCATGGGGGTCATGGTCATGGAGATGTTCTTTGCAAGATCCGGGAAAGCGGTCTTTGCCATCATGCTCCATGCCGGGCAGCAGGAAGTAGCCATGAAGTTCAGCTTGTTGGGGACCTCCTCCAGGAAGTCGTGGGCCTCATCCACGGTACACAGGTCGGCACCGATGGCGACCTCCACGACGTCGTAGAAGCCCAGAGCCTTCAGCGCAGCCTTGAGCTTGCCGGTGGAGGCCAGGCCCGGGAACTGGTTGACGAAGGCGGGAGCGACGAGGGCGTAGATGCGGTCGCCGCGGTTGAAGCCCTGAATGAGCTGGTAGATCTGGCCCTTGTCGGCGATGGCACCGAAGGGGCAGTTGACCAGACACTGGCCGCAGGACACGCACTTGCTGTAGTCGATCTCGGCGCGGCCCAGCTCATCGGAGTGGATGGCACCCATGCCGCAGGCAGCGGCGCAGGGACGCTCGGTCTTGACGATGGCGTTGTAGGGGCAGACGCCGACGCAGCGGCCGCACTTGATGCACTTTTCCTGGTCGATGGTGGAACGGCCGCTCTCCCAGGTGATAGCCTTCTTGGGGCAGACTTCCATACAGGGGTGTGCGAGGCAGCCCTGGCACAGGTCGGAGACCTTGACCAGCTTCTCGGGGCAGCGGTTGCAGGCAAACTTGATGACGTTCACCAGCGGGGGGTCATAATACTTATCGGCGATGGAAGCGTCCTCCAGACCGGAGACGACGCTGTTGTGCTCGTCCATGCGGCGGGTGGGCAGGCCCATGGCCAGACGAACGCGCTCCTCGACGATGGCGCGCTCGAGGAAGATGTCCTTGCGGAGCTTGCCTTCCTCACCGGGGATGATGGTGTAAGGGATCTTGCGCATCAGGTGGTTGGCCTGCTCGCCCTTGACGTTGGCGTAGGCCATCCGTGCCACCTCGGTAAAGACCTGGCGGCGGATCTGGATGACCGTGGTGTTGATTCCTCTGAAACTCATTCCAATCTCTCCTTGCTTTGAAACAACAGAACAAAAAACCGCTCTGACGCGGCTTTTCTCCGGGGCCTTTGATACTGGGCTGCTGCAAACAGCCGGATGCCCCGAATGATCCACTTTTATTGTAGCATAAACCCTTCGGGAAGAAAAGGGAAAAGCCTAAAATTTGTTATGAAATTCACAACTGATATATCTTGCACAAATGCGAACAAATGGATTTGTACAAAACGGCAAAGAACCGGCTAAGACTTACACCATCTCGGCCCGGACACGCTCGCCGTCGTAGCTGCCCAGCCGGACATGGACGATCTCGCCGCTCTTATGGCCCGGGGCCGAGACCACGACGGGAACATACAGCCGGGTGTAGCCGGTGAAGAGGGTGCCGGAGAGGGGGGTCTCCAGCAGAACGTCGTCTTCGCTGCCCTCGCAGCCGGCCAGCACCTCGCGGCGGATGTCCTCCGCGATGGCGTTCATCTCCCGGCTGCGGGCCTGCTTTTCGCGCTCATGGACCTGATCGGGGAAGTCGTAGGCGGGGGTGCCGCTGCGGCGGGAGTAGGGGAAGACGTGGACTTTCAGGAAGCCGATCTCCTTCAGGAACGCGCAGCTCTCCCGGAAATCTTCCTCCGTCTCGCCGGGGAAGCCGCAGATGCAGTCGGTGGTGAAGCTGACCGGGCGGTCACCGTAGGCGGCGCGGAGCTGGCGGACCACCTCGGCGTACTGCTCGGCGGTATAGACGCGGCGCATCCGGCGCAGGGTGGCGCTGCAGCCACTCTGCAGGCTCAGGTGGTACTGGGGGCAGAGCTTGTCCACTGCCGCCAGCCGGGTGATGTACTCGGGGGTCAGCATATCGGGGTCAAGGCTGCCCAGCCGGATACGCTCGATGCCCTCCACCCGGGCGCACTTCTCCACCAGCTCCACAAGGTTGGTGCCGGTGTCGAGGCCGTAGCTGGGCAGGGAGATGGCGCTGAGCACCACTTCCCGGTAGCCGGAAGCGGCCAGCTGGCGCAGCTCGGCGAGGATGCTCTCTTCCGAGCGGCTGCGCACCGGGCCGCGGGCGCGGGGGATGACGCAGTAGGCGCACTGACGGTTGCAGCCGTCCTCTACTTTGATAAAGGCGCGGGTGTGGGTCTCGAACCGCTCCACCGGCAGTTCCTCGAACCGCTCGCCCTTCGCGTGGGGGGCGATGGCGACGATGCGTTCGTGGCCGTCCAGCAGCTTGAGCACATTATCGAGGATGGCTTTCCGGTCGCCGTTGCCGCAGACCAGGTCGGCCTCCATGAACTGGGCCGCTTCTTCGGGGAAAGCCTGCGGGTAGCAGCCGGTGAGGACGGTGACGGCGCCGGGGTTCTCGCGCTTGGCCCGGCGGAGCCACTTGCGGCTCTTCTGGTCGCCGAAGTTGGTGACGGTGCAGCTGTTCACCACAAAGACGTCGGCCTCTTCGCCCTCCGGCACGATGGTGAAACCGGCGGAGCGGAACATCTGTTCCAGCGCACCGGTCTCGTTTAAGTTGACCTTGCAGCCAAGGGTATAAAAACAAACTCGCATGGGGTGTCCTTTCTGAAACCTCTCCGATTTGGCTCCCCTGTCGGGAAAGCTGGCTGCGAAGCAGACGGAGAGGTTATTACCTTATAATAAACCATCCTATTATAGCAGATTTTTCCCGGGGAGAAAAGAGCATTCCGGCCTCTTTTTTTGCATAGAATGCAATCAGACAGACATTGCGGGGAGGGACAAGGGATGGAACGAAAGAATTTTGCGGTGCTCTGCGCAGCCGTGCTCTGCTTCTGGCTGTTTGCACTGGCCCTTGGCACGGCGGAGGGCGTGGGCCTGCGGGCTGTCATGCACCCGGAAGAGCGGGCCGTCAGCGCCGACGTCGAGGAAACGGCAGAAGTAATTCTGCTGCCGGCCGCAGCCGCCGCGCCTCAGCTCGACCTCAACTGCCGCGCTGCCATCCTCATCGAGCAGGGGAGCGGACGGGTCCTCTACGAGAAGAACGCCGACGAGCGGGTCCCCATCGCCTCCATCACCAAGGTGATGACCCTGCTGCTCGCCTTCGAGGCTGTCCACGACGGGCGGCTGACCATGGAGACGCCGGTGCCGGTGAGTGAGCACGCCTACCACATGGGCGGCAGTCAGATCTGGCTGGAGCCGGGGGAGCACTTTACATTGGACGAGATGATAAAGGCCATCTGCGTTTCCTCTGCCAACGACGCGGCAGTGGCCGTGGCCGAGCTGGTGGGCGGCAGTGAGCCGGCCTTCGTGGAGCAGATGAACGCCCGGGCCGCCTCGCTGGGGATGGAGCAGACGTCTTTCCGCAACGCCTGCGGGCTGGACGCCGAAGGCCATCTCTCCACGGCCCGGGATGTGGCCGTCATGAGCCGCACCATCCTGAACACCTGCCCCGAGGTGCTGCACTACACCGGCATCTGGACGGATACCCTCCGGGGCGGGGCGACCCAGCTGATCAATACGAATAAGCTCCTCCGCCGGTATGAGGGGATCACCGGCCTCAAGACCGGCACCACCGGCGGCGCGGGGATCTGGATCTCGGCCCGGGCCGCTCCTCTCCCTCATCGCGGTCATCTTGGGCGCACCGTCCAGCGCCGACCGCTTCGACGCCGCCACGACTCTGCTGGACTACGGCTTCGGGGCCTATGAGGCCGCGCCGCTGCCAAAACTCGAGGCACAGCCGCTCCAGATCACGGTCAAAGGCAGCGCGGCGGGCAGCGTCCCGCTGGACTACTCGGCCCTGCCGGAGACGGTGCTGGTGGAGAAGGGGAGCGGGGCATCCCTGCATACCGAGCTGACCCTGCCCGAGGAGCTGGAAGCTCCGGTGGAGCAGGGCCAGACGCTGGGCAAAGCCGCCGTCTATCAGGGCGAAAAGCTTCTGGAAGAGTACGAAGTGGGTGCTGCCGCCGATGCGCCGAGGATGACCGTCCGGGATGCCATCGGCCTGCTGTGGCAGAGCCTCACCGGCGCGGCATGACCGAAAACTGCGCACTACCGGTCAAAAACGGTCAGCGAGGGCAAAGAATGGCTTGGACGTTTGTATAAAAGATGTAAGAGCATACAAAACAACACTATTAAAATTGTATGAAAAGCGAGGATTTTGGCCTTGACTTTGCCCGGCGGGAACGGTACACTTATACCAAGAAAAACCCTCGCCGGGCAAAGAGCCCGTAAAATGTTTTGGAGGTTTTGATAGAATGAGTCTCGCTCTGAATACAAAGCACCTCTCCAGTTTCATCAACGAAGAGGAATACAAGGCCATCTACCCCCAGGTAGAGGCCGCGCACAAGACGCTGGAAGCCAAGAACGGCCCCGGCAGTGACTTCCTGGGCTGGATGTATCTGCCCCGTGATTATGATAAGGAAGAGTTCGAGCGCATCAAGGCAGCTGCTGCCAAGATCCGTGAGGATTCCGACGTTCTGGTGGTCGCCGGCATCGGCGGCAGCTATCTGGGCGCACGCGCCGTCATCGAGGCCGTCAAGGGTATGTACCACAACGAGCTGGACAACGGCCTGAAGATCTACTTCTGCGGCAACAGCATCAGCCCCACCTATCTGAATGACATCATCGCGCTGTGCAAGGGCAAGCGCTTCTCCATCAACGTCATCTCCAAGTCCGGCACCACCACCGAGACCTCTCTGGCCTTCCGTGTGCTGCGCAAGCTGCTGGAAGACGAGATGGGCGTGGAAGAGGCCAACAAGCGGATCTACGCCACCACCGACCGCGCCAAGGGCACCCTCAAGCAGCTGGCTGACGCCCAGGGCTGGCCCACCTTCGTCGTCCCCGACGATGTCGGCGGCCGCTACTCCGTCCTTTCCGCTGTGGGCCTGCTGCCCATCGCTGCTGCCGGCATCAGCATCGACGACGTCATGAAGGGCGCAGCCGACGCGATGGAACGCTTCTCCGTGCTCAGCCCCGATAACGACGCCTACAAGTATGCGGCCATCCGCAACATCCTGTACCGCAAGGGCAAGAGCATCGAGATCCTCGAGTGCTATGAGCCGAACTTCACCCTCATGAACGAGTGGTACAAGCAGCTGTTCGGTGAGAGCGAGGGCAAGGACAACAAGGGTCTGTTCCCCGCAAGCTGCATCTTCTCCACCGACCTGCACTCCATGGGTCAGTTCATCCAGGAAGGCTCCCGCACCATGTTCGAGACCATCGTGGATGTCAAGAAGCCCGCACAGGACCTCTTCATCGACAAGCTGGAGGGCAACTTCGACGGCCTGAACTTCCTGGCTGACCAGAACATGAGCGTGGTCAACCGCAAGGCCATGGAAGGCACCATCCTCGCCCACACCGACGGCGGCGTGCCGGAGGTGGTCATCGAGGTGGACGACCTGTCCGCTTATAATGTGGGCTACCTCATCTACTTCTTCTGGCGTGCCTGCGCCTGCAGCGGCTACCTGCTGAGCGTCAACCCCTTCAACCAGCCGGGCGTCGAGAGCTATAAGAAGAATATGTTCGCTCTGCTGGGCAAGCCGGGTTATGAGAACCTGACCGCCGAGCTGGAAGCAAAGCTGAAGTAAGAGCAAGCGGAACAAAAAATGATCTCCCGCCGTGAGGCGTGGAAAATACAGGAGGACAGAACTATGATTAAACTGATTGTTGGCACCAAAGGCTCCGGTAAGACCAAGGCTATGATCGACATGATCAATGATTCGGTCAAGACCTCCAAGGGCAACGTCGTTGTCGTCGAGAAGGGCATGAAGCTGACCTATGAGGTCCCCAACGCCGCCCGTCTCATCGACCTGGACGAGTACAAGATCGCCGGCGGCGAGATGCTGTACGGCTTCGTGGCCGGCCTGCTGGCAAGCAATTATGACATCACTGACCTGTACATCGACGGCATCCTGAAGGTGCTGGATCACGACATCAACCGTCTGGGCGTCGTTCTGGACGAGATCGCTGCCGCCGCCGGCGACTCCATCAAGGTCACCGTCACTGTCAGCGCTGATGAGGCTGCTCTGCCCCACGATGTGAAGAAGTACCTGTAACATAACTCTGAAATTTCTGATTTGAAGCATCCCAGACAGGCAGGAAACCGGAGAATTTGAAATTTTTTCGGTTTTCTGCCTGTTTTGGTGTTGACAAAGGGCTGTGTTGGCGCTATACTAACAAAGCAGCCTTTTATGAGGTGTACTATGCAATTTGACCTGAGAAAGTTTATCGTATCCGGCACGAAACCTTACGCCGCAGAGTTTCAGTGTGATTTGTCTGCAAAGGATTTTGCCGGTGCAAGGATCGAGCAGCCTGTGACGGCCCGCTTTGAGGCGGTGCCGGATGGCGAGGAGATCCGGATGACGCTGCGGGCAAACGCATTGGTGCACGGAGAGTGCGCCCGCTGCCTCGACCCCGTCGAACGGGAAGAGACGGTGCAAGCAGAGTGGACGGTCAGGGAGCGCGATCTGGATGACCCGGATTTCGACCTGCCCCTCAACGAAAAAGGACATCTGGATGTGGACGAATGGCTCTGTCAGGAATTCATGTTCCAGATACCGACGGTGCTGCTTTGCAGCGCTGACTGCCCGGGCTTGTGTCCCCGGTGCGGGAAGAAGATGGCCGAATGTACCTGCCCTCCGGCAGAAGCTGAGGCCGAACCCGCAGACGCAAGGCTAGCGATACTCAAATCACTGCTGAACTGAGAAACCCATCAAGGAGGTGCAAAAATATGGCAGTACCTAAGAGACATCTTTCCAAGGCCCGCCGCGACAAGCGTCGCAGCAATGTTTGGAAGCTGGAGGCCCCCGCACTGGTCAAGTGCAGCAACTGCGGCTCTCTGAAGCTCCCCCACCAGGCATGTGGCAACTGCGGTTACTACAAGGGCGAGGAAGTCATCAAGAAGGGCTAATTTGCGCAGAATTGGTGGCACATTGGTGTTATGTACAGAAGGGGAGGGCGCAATGCCTTCCCCTTCTTGCTTTGTCTTGAAAACGAAATTGTGAGGTGAAAGCATGGCCATCAGGATCGACCGCGTGGACGCGGGCAGCGAGGCGGAAGCCCTCGGCCTCGCCGGCGGCGACGAGCTGCTGAGCGTGGACGGCAACGAGCTGAACGACACGCTGGACTATGATTTTTATACCGACAGCAAGAGCTTCCACCTCAAAGCAAAGGTGGCGGACGGCATCCGGGAGTGGGATGTCCGGCGGGAAGAGCGCGGCCCCTTCGGCTGCGACTTCTCCACCTATCTGGGCGACCAGAAGCACTCCTGCTCCAACCACTGTATGTTCTGCTTCATCGACCAGCTGCCCCCGGGAATGCGTGAGAGCCTTTACTTCAAGGACGACGACGAGCGCCTGTCCTTTTTGTTCGGCAACTATATCACCATGACCAATATGCAGGACCACGAGATCGACCGCATCATCAAGATGCACATCTCGCCCATCAACATCTCGGTCCACACCACCAATCCCCAGCTTCGCGTGCGGATGCTGGCGAATAAACGGGGCGGCGAGGTGCTGAAGTACCTGCCCCGTCTGGTGGAGGGCGGCATCGCCGTCAACTGCCAGCTGGTGCTCTGCCGGGGCATCAACGACGGCGACGAGCTCCGCCGCACCCTCACCGACCTGCTGGAGCTGACCCCGATGGTGCAGAGCGTGGCGGCAGTCCCCTGCGGCGTGACGGATTACCGCCAGAACCTCTTCAAGCAGACGCCCTACGACGCCGAGACCAGCGCCGCCGTCATCGACATCATGGAAGAGTTCGGCGACGAGTGCAAGCGCCGCCACGGCAAGCGCATCATCTACCCCAGCGATGAGTGGTACCTCAAGGCCGGCCGCCCCATCCCGGAGCCGGAGTTCTATGAGGACTACGACCAGCTGGAAAACGGCGTGGGCATGATGAGCCTCTTCCGGGAGGAATTTCTGGCCGAGCTGGAAAAGCCCCACCGCATCTATGGCACCAAAAAGATGGATGTCGTCACCGGCACCATGGCCGCGCCCCTCATCACCGAGATGATGGACGAGCTGCGCCGCCAGTACCCCATGATAGAAGTAAACGTGCATCCCATCAAAAACAACTTCTTCGGCGGCAACGTCGGCGTGGCGGGCCTCGTCACGGCGACGGACATCATCGCCCAGTGTGAGGGCCGGCTGTCCAGCGGCACCCTGGGCGTGCCTGCCGTGATGCTGCGGGAGGAGAAGGACACCTTCCTCGATGATATGACCATCGAGCAGCTGGGCCAGCGGCTCGGCGTGAAGGTGGAAGTCCTGCCCACCGGCGGCGGCGACGAGGCCAAGGCCCTGCTGCGCAGCGGCCTGCATATCGCCCGCCGGAGAAGACCGTAATTTTACCCCTTTTGTGAAAGGAGGAACCCCCTATGAGCAAACCAATCGTTGCTGTGGTGGGCCGCCCCAACGTGGGCAAGTCCACCCTGTTCAATAAGCTCTGCGGCCAGCGTCTGGCCATCGT
>OBYB01001452.1_pt1 | contig 9965 bp, 12 predicted proteins | sample 1538181 | NCBI WGS metagenome assembly OBYB01 (sample SAMEA2580157, study PRJEB22360) | human gut metagenome | biome: human gut; feature: human-associated habitat; material: faeces | place: Denmark | collected 2008/2010 | reverse complement strand
AGGCGAACACGTAATCGGCGTCCAAACCGGTCAGTTCGGCGTAGCGTTCCGCCACCCTGCGCTTCGTCCCGTCGTCCAGACGGGCGCCGGCGGAGAGCGCCAGACGCAGCGGGCCGTCGGCGAAGGCCCGGGCCTGCGCCAGATGCTCCTCAAGCGCGAGTCCCCGACCGGCCTTGCCGTGGTAGTGCGCCACCGAGGCGTAGGTCGGGAAATAGCCGACGTAGCACTGGTCGCTGGTGTCGAACACATGCGCGTAGTCCAGGATGTTCGAGATGAGCGTCAGACCGTTCAGCGAGACGCCATCCTGCTGGAGACGGTAGGCGAGCGCCGCGCCGCGGGTGGTGCCGTAGGATTCGCCGAGCACGTACTTGGGCGAGTTCCAGCGGCGGTACTTGCTCAGGTAGGCGCGGATGAACGCGCTGAAGCCCTTGACGTCGCCGTCCACGCTCCACAGTTCGGGCTTGGCCTTGTCCAGGATGGTGGAGAAGCCGGCGCCGGCCGCGTCGATGAACACCAGGTCACTGACCGGCAGCAGGGTTTCGGGGTTGTCGGCGAGCGTGTAGGGGGCGGCGGGCACGGGGTCCGTGTCGGTCACGTCGATGCGTTTGGGCGCGATGGATCCCAGCAGCAGGAATGTGGAGCTGGAGCCGGGGCCGCCGTTGAAGATGAAGGTCACCGGGCGGGTCGCGTCCATGGCGCCCTGGTCGTCCACGGCGTTGAATGCGGCGAAGAAGATGCTGGCGGCCGGCTTGACCTTGGCGGTGTCGATGGTGATGGTGCCCAGGGTGGCATCGTAGCGCCATTCGCGCCCGTCCAGCGTGATGGTGTGGCGCGTGGTCTTCTCGTAGGGTTCGGGCAGGTGCTCCTTGTCGGCATCCGCGGTCGGCGTCTGCGCCGTGGTGGTGTTCTGATCGGTCATTGATCGTCCTTTGTTCGGTGATGGACAGGATGTCTCCCATGATACGGTTCGCACTGCTTCGGGGTTTGTTTTTCGAGGCCCGGTTTTCCGCCCCTGTTGGGTTCGCACCTTGAGGTAGTGCGAACCCGCTCTCGCTCAAGGACGCGTCGAGGACGTTGAAGATCAGGGCCGACCGGATCCGCTGCACCCGTGGACTGGGGACAGTAACGACGGTGCCCGTCCGGAGTGCTCCCCGGACGGGCATCGCCATATCCTTAGACCAATCGGCTCAGTCCTTCTCGATGGTCTTGCCGGCGTTGGCGCCGGAGGTCAGGTCCTGGATCTCGGTGATCTCCATGACCGGGACGCAGGCCGGGACCTTGGTGCCCTTCTCCTGGGCGACCTTGACCTGCGCGTCGTAGATCTCGCCCTCGGTGTGCAGGGTCACGGGGCCGCGGAATCGGTAGCCCTTCTTCTCGGCCAGGTTGGCAACGGCGATGACCAGCGGGCTGCCGTCCTGCAGGTTGCGGTACACCTGGCCGGCCGTGCGTTCGTGGTAGGCCAGATGATGGTCGTCGAGCACGAACATCGACATCTTCGGGCCCAGATCGAGCTGGCCGTCCTTGCCGATCGTGGTGACCCACGCCAGATTGTTCTCGATGAAGGTCTTCATCTCTTCGGTGAGCGTTGCCATAGGTTCATCCTTTCGCTAGATGTATCTCCAGCCTACTGCACCGCGGCGGGGTTCGCCCTGCGAAATCACCGACTGTGACCAACATCACGACGCATCGCGACCCGCTCAGATGAAGTCATAGGGCATGCGGTGCGCGGCCAGCCAGAACGCCCCGAGACCGAGCATGACGACGCCGAGCGCGGCTCCCCCGTTCCCGGTCAGCCGGTACGCGGCCATGCAGATCACCGCGAAGCGCGCCAGATAGAATACGACCCGCCGGACGCCGCGCCTTGCCCTGGTCTCCACGCTCATCCGGACGAACCCGGCCCCCAGGGTGCGTCCGCCGCGCACCCACGGGATCCACAGTTCGGTGACGACCAGACAGGCCAGGAACACCGGAACCCCCATCGCGAAGGTCAGCGGTCTGAACCCGGCGAACTGGATGCCGACGAGATACACAATCGCCGTGCACGGCACGCTGACGATTCCGGTGATCACGTAGTCGATGCAGAAGGCGACGCAACGGCGCACGAACCCGGGTTCCGTCACGATGCCTTCGTCGACGTCCCGCCGCGGCAGTGCGTGGTTGGCGAGCGCCGCGACGGCATAGCCGAGGAGCGCGCCCGATGTGTTCCAGATCAGGTCGTTGACGTCGAACAGTCGGTAGGAACAGGGGTAGAGATGGAAGATGCCGGTGAGCTGCGCGGTTTCGATCAGCAGCGACAGGGCGAACCCCATCAGAGCCGTGCGCGCAAGCCCCGCGCGGAGGAAACGGCCCAGGATGAAGCCGAGGGGAACGAAGAACACGATGTTCATGCCGATCTGCAGCAGCGCGGTCACGCCGTCGGTTCGGATGTCGCCGATGAACCGCAGCGGGTCGAGCTGCGGTGCCAGATGGTGCGTCGCGCAGTATGCCGCCGCGTCCTGCGGCATCGGGTACAGCGTGAAGCAGCCGAGTGCGAGCAGGTAGAGCACACACCCGTAGGAGACGGCGACCGAAGTCAGCCGGATGCGGTTCTCGCGATGGTAGAGCATCGCCAGCACCGGCAGCGTCAACACCGCTGAGGCGAATGGCCAGATCGCCACCGCGAGGATGAACGGTTCGGTGAAGTCGCCGAGGAATGCCATCATGTCGTTTCCCGCCTTCCGACCGGGTCCGTACACGACGATCGTGACGTCTGCCCGGGTCCGACGGTGTCATGCTACGGCGCCGATCGCACGGCGCGCATCGGCCGTCGGGCCTATTCGCGGCCGGGCACGCGCGGGTCATCCGTCCTGCGGATGACCCCGGTTCCCGTCGGCGCCGGCATATCGGACGATGATGCCGAGTCGTCCCGGGGCATCGCCATCCATGCGAAGACATGCCGCGGGCGCCGTTCTCACGGCAGCGGCATGCGGTATCCGGCAACGATGCTGTGATTCCAATCCTCCGGCGTACGGCAGGTCTTGCCGAGTTCGTCGATCAGACCGTGGAACTCCTGGAATTCCGGGATGCTCCAGGCGTCGGCGTCGATCTGCGGCATGACGCGGCGACGGAACCCCTCATAGGATTTCGGCAGGTCGTCCACGCCGAGCGTTTCGAACATGCGACGGGCGTAGCGGTCGGCGATGAACGCGGGCCGGTCGAACACATACAGCAGCAGGTCGTCGGCCGTCTCGCCGCCCACGCCGCGGATGGACAGCAGCTCGCGGCGCAGCGTCTCGTCGTCGACTTCCCGCACGAGGGCGGGGATGTCGTCGTCATGGCTCCACTCCCCCAGGTCCAGGAACCATTGGCAGAACGCGCGCAGATACACGGCCTTCTGCCGGTAGTAGCCGGTCGAACGAATCAGGTCCCACAAGGTTTCGTCCGGCAGATCGGCGATCGAACGGGCGTTCAGCACGTCGGCCGCCTTCATCCGGTCGAGTGCCGTCTCCACATTGCCCCATGCGGTGTTCTGGGTCAGGATCGCACCGATGGCGATCTCGAACCGCGTGTCGGCGGGCCACCAGTGCGTGGGTCCCATATGGTCCAGCAACAGCTCGTACAGACCCCGCACATCGATCAGACACCGTTCATCCATGATGCCATCTTACCCAGCCGCCGACGCATGTCGCCGAACACTCCCCTCCCGAGCAACCCCGACATCTTCCGCGCGGTGCCGCAGCCCGCCGATATCCAGTGCGATGGACGGGGGTCGCGGCACATCCGTTAGCTATCGTGGTGAATGAGAGTATCGTGATCGCACACGATCAACGACAAGACAGGAGACCGACATGACCATGCTGGAGACGGAACGGCTGACGCTGCGACCTTGGCGAATGGATGATGCCGCGGACGCACAGGCCCTGTTCACGTATGCCAGCAGTCCGGATGTGGGGCCGGCCGCGGGCTGGCAGCCGCATCGGAGCGTCGCGGAAAGCGCCGAGATCATCCGTGCGGTGCTGAGCGCACCGGAGACGTATGCCGTCGTCCTCAAACGAACCGACGAACCGATCGGCAGCATCGGATTGCAGAAGCCGTGCGCCTCCGTCATCGGCACGCCGGGATATCAGACCCCGGCCCTGGAAATCGGATATTGGATCGGGAAACCGTACTGGGGGCAGGGGCTCATTCCCGAGGCGTCGCGTGCGTTGATGCGCCATGGGTTCGAGGATCTGGATCTGCAGGCGATCTGGGGTACGCATGACGTGGAGAACGTGAAATCCTCCCGTGTGATGGACAAGCTCGGGCTGCGGCTCGTCCGCGTCCAGCCGCATGTGCATATGGAGCTGCTGGGCGATGTCTGGCGCGATGAAGCCGTCCGCTGCATCACCCACGAACAGTGGGAGGCCGGAGTCGCGGATGCGCTGGACTGAGCCGATGCCCCGTGGTCATTCGTCGAAATAGAACAGTTCCTCGAACTTCTTGTCCAGGGCGACGCACAGGATCAGGGCGAGCTTGGCCGTCGGGTTGAACTGACCGGTTTCAATGGAGCTGATCGTCTGGCGGGACACTCCCACGAGCTCAGCCAACTGCGTCTGCGAAAGCCCCTTTTCCGCCCGCGCCGCCCTCAAACGGTTCCGCAGAATCAGACTATTGTCCAACCAGTCACCTCGCGTGCCATTGGTTACGAATGGATGATCCTACAGTAGCGTGGACAGCACATAGCCCGCCAACGCGATCATCAGTCCCACACTCCCCACAACCCCAGTCGCCAGAACAACCGTTTCACGACGCGCCACATACTGCCCCCAAGCCTGGCAGGTCAGGTATCCGAGAAGAAGTACCAACGGCAGCGAGATATCGATGCCGATCACCGTGTTGTAGACGATGACGACGGCGACGAGAACCATGAATCCGGCGACCCCACCCGCTGCCCTTTCTGGCGCGCGTCCAAAGCCCCTTCGTCATGGAGACGATTGTCCTTCCGGCCCTTTTCCAGTATTTCATCCCTATCCATGAGAAATCCCCCTTTCATGGTATGCCAAGTTTACTTGACATACTGATTGTATGTCAGTCCTGCGTTGCTTCCAAACTGGAACATAATGCGCATCGTGCGCATATTATGTGCATGAGATTCAAGAAATCGAGAGACGTCTGATGGCGGACGGGTGGCGGCTGGACTGTTCTCCATTCGGGTGCGCGCGTAATCCGCCGGCATGGAACGAGTGTAGGATTGTCGTATGGTCGGGGAGAAATCGCATGGCACGTCGCACATCATCGAGCACATCGTCCTCGCGGTCGCACTGGTCTGGGCCGCAGGTTGCACGTTCGTTTGGTCACAGACGGACATGCCCCATCGCATTGTCAACGCCAAGTCCCCTGACGGCACATGCGAAGTGACAATCAGCGAACTCGGCTCGCCGGTATTCTTCAGTCCCAGCGATATCAGGATCAAAGTCTTATGGGACACCGATCCGAACGTCATAGGAGCCGAGAACGTCACACAAATCGAAACGATTCTGAGTAACGACGGAAAATCATTGGATGCGGACAATTTCACCGTCACGTGGCGCGACAACATTCCGACCGTCATCACCCATGGCGAAGAGCAACCCGACCAAAGCTACACGTTCAATTGGAAAGACGTGTCTCACCGGTTCGGATGACGACGGCACCGGCGACCGAGGATCGACTGGTTCCCTCCCACCCGAGCTGGAGGAACATTATGACGAACAGAACGGTCCCGACCCCGCCCACGCCAGAAGGAGAAGCGCCGGGGCGGTTTCGATGTGTTCTCTCGACTTACCCTATTGTATCCCATGAGATACAATAGTGGTCACGGAGATACGCAAGACCGACGAGTACGACGCCTGGTTCCGCGACCTGCGGGATCGGCAGGCCAAGGCGCGGATCAACGCGCGGATCCTTCTGTGGCAGACGGCTGGAAGACCCGTGGGCGACATCAACACCGTCGGGGACGGGGTCAGCGAACTGCGGTTCCGCTTCGGCCCCGGCTACCGCGTCTACTTCGCGCAGAAGGGGGACGTGGTCATGCTGCTGCTCGCGGGCGGAGACAAACGCACACAGTCCAAGGACATCGACAGGGCCAGGCACATGCTGGCCGAACTCAAGGAGGACAAGCAATGGTAACGACAAGCGTCTGGGACGCCAGCGAATACCTCGAGGACGAGCAGGACGCCATCGCCTACATCAACGCCGCGGCCGAACTCGACGACCCCGCCTTGCTCCAGGCCGCCATCGGAGACGTGGCCAAGGCCCGCGGCATGGGCCAGATCGCCAAGGAGGCCGGCGTCGGACGAGAAAGCCTGTACAAGAGCCTCGGCCGCGACGGCAACCCGTCGTTCCGTACCATCGCCAAGGTCGTCAAAGCCCTCGGCGGCCGCATCGTCATCGAACCATCGGCCGCATGACCTCGGCCATCCGACACGAAGCCGCCCTGGCGTCTCACCTGCGAGCGCCGGGGCTGCTTTTTATCATGTGCAGTTCCAGGGCATTGGTATTCCGGCGATTACATCGACGATACGCCGTCCGAATCGGCGAGCGCGGCGATGCGCTGTTCGAGTTGCCTGTTCTCCTCCTGGAGTCGTTGGATTTCGTCGTTGTTGGTTTGGATGCGTTGTCGGAGGGTTTGGATGGTGTCGGGTGTGGGATGAGGTTGCCGATGCGTTTGGCGAGGTCCTGGGCGCGTCCGGATACGCTGTGCTGGTAGTGCATGGCGGTTTGTGGGCCGATGGTCTTGCGGCTACGACGGATGTGCAGGATGAGATGCTCGAGGTCGATGTCCCGGCGTTGCAGGGTGCAGATTGTGCCGATGCGCGGTCCGTTGCAGAACACGGCGATGTAGATCGTGTCGGCGTATCTGACGGGCATGTTGTCGTGGATGGCCTTGACCTGGTCCACGGTGGCGGGCACGGTCTCGATCTCGCGTTTCTGTCCGGGTGTGGGGATCATGCAGGGATTGGCTGGGATGAGGGCGCTTTCGCCGTTCCTGCCGGGCGTGCTGGCGGTGGCGAGCACGGCTTTGAGGACCTTGAGCGCGTTGACGCACATGGCGCGCTGGGAGCGGTCCAATTGGTCGTCCCACCAACCGTCCCGAATCGCTTCGCCACCACATCCTCCATGTGTGGTACATGCGTGGTCATGTGTGGTAGAGGTGTGGTATGGGGCCACGTCGGCGAGCACCGTCCGGTTCCCAAGCCTCGTCGGGCCTGGTTTCGGCTTCGGTCCCCGGTTGGTCGCGACCGTCGTCCACGGTGGTGTATGGTGGCGGACGGTCGGTGGCTACCACATCTTTTACCACTTCAATTATGTCATTATTCGGCGTGTCATGGCGTCTTATGCGTATCACGGTTTCCGTGTTTCTGCCGGCGCGAGGTCTTGGAATCGTTGGTATTTCAACGAAAAAGGCCAGTCATTGCTGACCGGCCTTGTGTTTGGTGGTGGAGCTAAGGGGATTCGAACCCCTGACCCTCTCCATGCCATGGAGATGCGCTACCAGCTGCGCCATAGCCCCGTTTTCAGTTGTCGGTTCGCGGGAGTTACGTGAACCCGCCGCGAATCCGTGGCAGAACCCGTAGGCTCTGCTGAGTGGAGCTAAGGGGATTCGAACCCCTGACCCTCTCCATGCCATGGAGATGCGCTACCAGCTGCGCCATAGCCCCGTTTTCAGTTCTTGCCGCTCTCGAAGAGCCTTAGATACATTACAACACGGATGTCATTTCGGCAAACATGGCGTGTCGCGCGGGTTGCCGCATGACATCGGTCACTTGCCCGCCGTGTCGGTCCCCGAGGTTGACGAGCCCGACGACCCCGAGGAGGTGTCGGAGCCGGTCGTCCCCTGGGTCCCGGTATCGGTGGATCCCTGCAACGTCCCACCGCCCTGCGATGACGACCCATCGACTCCGGTCGAACCATCAACGGACCCGTTCCCGGTCCCGCCATCCGTCGTTCCGTCCGTCGACGACTCGCCGTCAGGCTGCGGCGTGGTGGTCCCCGAGGTACCGGAATCATTCGAACCGGAAGCACCGTCTGTGTTCCCGTCTGTGTTCCCGCCCGTCGTATCCGGCGTATTCGTCGACGGGTCGCTCCCGGTCGTCCCGTCATCCGTACCCGCGGCACCGTCCTCCGGCTCACGGTCGCGGTCACCGCCCTCGACCGGTCCGGTCGGCCGCTCGGTATAGGACCGGTCCACCCAGTCGCGCACCACGCTGTCGGTCCCCTGCCCCTGGGTCACAGCCAGGATGATGCCCGCGGTCACTGCCACCGCAACCAAAGCGCTGCCGATGGCGACCAGTATGGCGACACGTTTGGCCTTTGTCGACGTCGCGGATCCGCGTTGCCGGTTCACACCCGACCGGTTGCGGCCGACTTCCGTCACCCCCGATGACACGCCATCGCGCCGTGATGCGGATGCGCTGCCACGCACCACCCGCCCTGTGGCCGGCATCGTTTGCGTGGAGGTCATGGATTCGGCAGTGGATTCGGCGACGGCATCCAACCGCGTGGTCGCATCATCGGTAGACGCGGCCGTTTCACCATCCACGCCATCCGCGCCGTCCGTCGCATGGAACGGCACGGCGTTCTGCAGTTTCTCGGATGACGCCTTGAGCACGTTCTGGTAGATCTGCGAGGCGACGGCGGAGACGATCGAACCGACGGCCACGCCGATGACGGATCCGGCGATGCCGATCTTCGCGGACAGCAGGAACGAGGTGACCGCGGCCAGCGCCCCCGCGCTGAGCTGCGTGACCGATAAACCCTTGAAGAAGTTTCTCACGACTCTCGACCGTAGCGGCGTTCCCTGCCGATATCCTCAACTTACGCTGAAAGCCGTTGAAGTTTCACGATACCGTTGCAAACCACCACCTTGCCCAGAAAAGGCATCGCCATACGGCACACGTCGCATCCGCTTCCGACACCGGCCAGTTGTATCGGCCGTGTGGCGGAAACACGGACGTCGCACTATCGCGACGTCCGGCGGTGTACATTCGTTGGCAACGACAATCATTCAGATGGGGGGATTCGCCATGCAGCATGGGTCATCCATACCTCGACGCCACCGCACCGGCCGACGAGTCGCGGTCGTCATCGCCGCCGTCGCGGTGGTCGCGATCGTCGCCGCCGTGGTCGTCGCGCATCTGTCCGACACCGGCGTCATCACGTCCCCGTTGGGCGGCGATACGCAGCCCTCGGACGAGACGATGCGGGACCGGTACCCGATGACGCCCAGCGACGTGGACTTCGACGGCGACGGCGTGGACGACTACACGGATATCCTCGCCGGCGCCCGCAAGGACGCCGAGGCGGCCCCGACCTACGACGACGGCTACTACCAGGGCGGCTACCCGCCCGCGGACCGTGGCGCCTGCACCGATGTGGTCTGGCGTGCGTTCGCCGAGGCCGGCTATGACCTCAAGGCGATGGTCGACGCCGATATCGCCGCCCACCCCGCCGACTATGCGAACGCCGCACCCGCGCCCGATCCGAACATCGATTTCCGCCGTACCGGCGTGCTCGATGTGTTCCTGTCCAAGTACGCGCAGACGCTGACCACCGACACGTCCGACAAGGCCGCCTGGCAGGGCGGCGACATCGTGGTGTTCGAATACACCCGGCATATCGGCGTGGTCTCGGATCTGCGCGACGGCGATGGCCTGCCGTTCATCATCCACAACATGGGCCAGCGCCAGCGCGAGAACGATTACCTCGCGTTCCGCAAGCATATGGCGGTGACCGGCCATTACCGGTTCGACGCCTCGCAGGTGCCGCAGGACGTGCTGCGGCCGTGGAACGGCTGAGCGCGCCCCACGCCGTCCTCCCTTCGTTTGCGTACTCGTAAAACGAAGGGTGCCCCGGAATCACATGAAATTCCGGGACACCCAACGATTCCGTTCGTCATTCAGCCGATCCGCTCAGCCGATCGGCGGGGTCTCCCCCCCCGGGGGGGCGGGCGGGGGCGGGCGTGGAGG
>OBYB01001444.1_pt1 | contig 10033 bp, 10 predicted proteins | sample 1538181 | NCBI WGS metagenome assembly OBYB01 (sample SAMEA2580157, study PRJEB22360) | human gut metagenome | biome: human gut; feature: human-associated habitat; material: faeces | place: Denmark | collected 2008/2010 | reverse complement strand
AAGCGTGAGGAACGCAAGGACAGGCTCCACCAGAACTACTTGAAGCGGAAAGCCAGCGGAGCACAGAAGCGATACGAGGACAAAATCAAAAAGCGGAAAAAGGCAGAAATCGAAGCCAAGAAAGCCGCCATTCGTGCGGAGGACATTGCAAAGGGCGTGTTCGTCCCTGTCAGCAGTTTACCGCAGAGAGAGCCGATGAAAGGAGTACAAACAGCATGAATATCACTTACACACAGAACGGCGATTATCTTATCCCAAACATCATTATCCGCAAGACCAAGCCCCTCGGACACTACGGCAGACTTCGCAAGGCGTATCTGGAAATGCACCGTCCGATACTGTTCAATGAGCTGGTGCTATCCGACAAGCTCTTTGAGCATTGCGCCGAGATTGACGAAACAGCACGAAACCGCATGGAGCTGATCGTGCGGTCACTGGCAGAGCAAAACGGCGTGACCGAGCAACTGAAAGCCGAAAACCAAATGGAATGGGTGCGGCAGATGAACGCTTGCAAGGCACAGGCAGAGGAGATTGTGAAAGTGGAATTGATTTATGATTGAGCGAGGAAGTCCGGGCAGAAAACTGTTCGGACTTTTCTCATGTAGTCCAAAGTTGCGGTAGAATTGTCACGAGTTTTATGGTACAATTTATGCGAATAAAGAAAACGGAAAATTAGAATCTAACAAGAGAATGTGGTTGTATGAAAAAATCCATATTAGTATTTTGGGCAATCGTGTGTCTGTTACCTATTCAAAGGAGGTTTAAGAATTTTAAATGAAACATATAAGAAATATATTGCTGTTGATTACGATTATTTTTGCTTTTGTTATGCAAGCTGAAGTATATCAAAATATGCTCTGGAACTTTAATGGTGCTTATTATTTATCGTCCAGATACACAACTACTAATGACGATATGGATTCATTTTTAGCCAATGCAGAAGATACAGCTGAGAAGCATGGTGTTCATATTTTTTCGACTTTTAATCAGAGAGTTTCTAATTATCAGACAAGACTTTATATTTATGGTGATGATACCGTTGTTCGGGATAGTCTTAAAAGCACAATGGATATTGAGGAAAAAACATATACGGCTTTGATAGGCGGAATCACCGTAATAGAATTTGAAGATTTTAGAGAAGCAAAAAACACAGGCAATGGACAGGAAATAATGGTCAGCTATATCGGTGACGATGATGACATTATTGCCACATATCAAGATTTGGCAAAAGAATATTCTATATCGCAGCCAGAGTTTTGGCAATCAACCGAAACTGATATGATGTTCATTGTTTGGGGCCTGGTTGCCATATTGATGATTGTACTTAATATGATTGAGGTGATACGCAGACAAAAGGAAGTAGTTGTACGAGCTTCTCTGGGCGAAAATGCTGCTGTGATTGCTCTAAAAGCTGTAGTGGCTGATATGATTTCATATGCTGCATTATTCGTCTTAGCAAAGTTGCTTGTTTCTCAATTTATATCGGGAGCGTATGAAGATCATCTCATTTTGGCAGTGTATTGTGCCGGAGCAGTTCTTTCCGTAATTCCTTATGCTGCTTTTGTCCGCTTTGATGTAAAAAAAGCCTTTGCCAATGCTTCAGATAAAAAAGGTATGTTTTATCTTCTGAACGGTCTTAAAGTATTTGCTACTGCTATGACGATTTTTACAATAACTACAAATCTCAGTAGCATTCAAGGTAATTTACTTACAAACACTACTCTTTTAGAAAATCATTATAATGATTACTATTTTGGAGTTATGCAGATTGAACCTCCTTTTGAAGAAAATGAGGAGGAATCCAAAGAGAGCGAATTTTGGAATGACCTTTACGAAAATGAATACAACACTATAAATCCGGTGGTCTGCATAGGCAGCCGGATAAGCGATACGGATAATTATATTTTTGTAAATCATAATGCCAGAGATATGCTGCAAGGGTTTTCTGATATGCTTACTGAAGATGATGAAAAAGAGGATATCGTGGTCTTCGTGCCAAAGGGAAAAAATGCGGAATCATACAAAGATATCGCAAAAGAGGAAATTGACTCTCTTACCCAAAATGCAGAAGAACTGCGTGTTGTTTATAAAGAATATTCTGGCAGAGAGCAATTTTATTATCTCAATTCGAACAGAGAAGAGGCTATTGACGGATTGTCAAGAGCAACAAATCCGATTGTTATTTATCAGGCAAATGAGGCTGTTGCTTTGAATGGAAGTTATATCGAAACAGGAACATATAATGGTGAGGTGATCTACGGATGCGATGAAAGCACAATTCGTAATGCTGCGAAAAAATATGCAGAACAGCTTGGTCCACACTATTTTATGCTGACGAATGTCGGGGAGGATTATACTTATAGTCATAGTTTCCTCGTGAAACTGATTGGCTTTATAAGCTCTCTTTGCGTATTAGTATTGCTGTTAGATATCGCTATCATCATATCTGAAGTGAAAATGGAATTTAGACTTAATGCGATGGAAATCTCCCTCAAAAAGGTTTTGGGCTATCGCTTTTATGAAAGGCACAAAAGATTTATTTCCGTTAATCTCTTAGAAAATATAGCCGTTGTGATATTGATTTGCATTGTTTCGCTTTTTATATCTAACGCAAGTGTCGGGATTGCTTTACTGGTTGGAGCATTGCTCACCATTATTGAAATGGCAATCATTTTCACAAATGTTATGTGGGTTGAAAAAACAAATATCTCAAAGTCCTTGAAAGGTGGATGTTTATGATTATAATTCGTGGCTTAAATAAAGCATTTGGAGAGAAAATAATTTTCTCCAACTTTAATTTGGAAATTCCGGATGGAAGTTTTGTAGTAATCAGCGGGGATAGCGGCAGTGGAAAAAGCACTTTGCTCAATATGATTGGTGGTATCGAAAAGCCGGATAGCGGCAGTATCATAATCGAAGGGCTGAATATTACCCGGCTTAAAAATAAAAACAGTTTTTTTGCGGATACAGTGGGGTTTCTTTTTCAGAATTTTGCACTGCTTGAAAATAAGACAGTTAAAGAAAATTTAAGTTTGATTAAAAAATCAAGCCGAACTAAAGTATCACTTAAAGAAGCTCTTAATCGTGTGGGGTTATCAAAGGAAGTTAACAAAAAAGTTTATCAGCTTTCCGGTGGTGAACAACAGAGAGTTGCTTTAGCTCGTCTTATGATGAAAAAATGTTCTGTTGTTTTGGCAGATGAACCTACTGGCTCACTTGACAAGAAAAATAGAGATATTGTTATGAGGTTATTGCACGAACTCAATGAAGAAGGTAAAACGGTTATCATTGTTACCCACGATCAGGGTATTATTGAAGATGAACCTTATGTTGTGAAAATCTGAGAGTACCTCTTAGAAATGTCTTGATCTACATTTTATGTAATTTGGGTCAGAAGAAAATCCCTTTAGGAACTAAAGGGCGCACTTCTATACTCTCCTATCGGGAGTATGTGCGTCCTGCGGAGCTTCATTCCCGGTCAGCAGAGAAAAACTGCTTGACCGAAAATGTTTCGTCACTTCGTTCCGTCAAGGGAGCTACACTCCCTTGCGACGCTTGTGCGTCTATCCCTTGTGGACTTGCCGTCCGCAAACAGCATGAAATGCTGTTCGCCGCCAGCAAGTTTGGAAAAATAAATACCGAAAATCAGACCGTTGACTGGTCGCAATGTGCGAAAAGTTGACGGTCTTTTTTTATCCCAAAAATCAAAAAAGGAGGTCAATCACAATGACAAAACCGAAAACCCTCGATCAGCTTCGAGCCGAAAAGGAACGAGCTGAGACGCAGCTTGCACAGGAGAAGCACAAGCTGGAGCGTCTGGAGAACAGAAAGAAGTATCTGGAGAAAGGCGAACGCACCAAGCGCACCCACCGCCTTTGCAATCTGGGCGGCACGATTGAGAGCCTTGCCCCGGAGGTCAAAGATCTCACACGCACCGAAATGACAGAGCTGATGGAACACATCTTTTCTCTGTCCGAAGTCCAGCGAGCCGTCCGTCACATGGCGATTACCCACATCAGCCAAGCAAACAGAGAAAAGGAGTTGAAAGCCGATGGCACTATTTCATCTGAGCGTCACGCAGACTAAGCGAAGCGCAGGACAGTCCGCTATTGCTTCTGCCGCCTACCGTGCCGGGGAGCGATTGTATAGCGAGTATTACGGCGAATACAGCGACTACACCCGCAAGGGCGGCGTGATCTGCTCTGACATTCTCCTGCCGTCCCATGCACCGCCCGAATACGCAGACCGCCAGACCCTATGGAACGCCGTGGAAAAAGCCGAGCGTGGAAAGAACGCCCAGCTTGCATACAGCTTTGACATTGCCTTGCAGAATGAATTTTCCCTTGAGGAAAACATCGCTCTTGCAAGGCAATTTTTATTGGAGAACTTTGTGAGCCGGGGCATGGTGGTTGACCTCGCCGTACACCAGCCAGACCGGGAGGACGGCGGCATACCCAATCCACATTTTCATGTGCTTTGCCCCATCCGTCCCATCGAGCAGAACGGCAAATGGGGACTAAAGCAACGCCGGGTGTATGAGCTGGACGAGGACGGCAACCGTATCCGAGACCAGAACGGAGAGTTTGTTTTCAACGCCGTTCCCACTACCGACTGGGGCAGTCCCGAAACGCTGGAATACTGGCGGCAGACATGGGCAGAGTTATGCAACGCCAAGTTTGCGGAAAAGGGGCTTGACGTTCGTATCGACCACCGAAGCTATGAGCGTCAGGGCGTGGAGCTTCTTCCCACCGTCCACGAGGGCGCAACCGTCCGGGCAATGGAGAAGAAAGGCATACGCACCGAGAAAGGCGAGTTCAACCGCTGGATCAAGGCAACCAATGCCGTTATCCGGGACATCAAGAAGAAAATCGCTCTCCTGTTCGATTGGATTGCCGAAGCAAAAGCGGAGCTTGCCAAGCCGCAGGCACCCGACCTTGTTTCTCTGCTGAACGCCTATTACACCCAGCGCAGAGCCGGGGCTTATTCGCAGAAAGGCAAGGTCAGCAACCTAAAGGAGATGAACGAAACTTTCAATTATCTCCGGGCAAACGGCATTTACTCCCTTGAAGATTTGGAACACCGTGTCAGCGAACACAGTGCTGCCACAGAGAGCTTGAAGAAAACGCTGGACGAACAGACCGCCCGAATGAAAGCAATTAAGCAGCTCTATGACAGCTCCGCTGCTTTCCAGAGCTTGAAGCCTGTCTATGACGGCTTGCAGAAAATCAAGTTTGAGAAGCCCAGAGCCAAGTACAAGGCAGAGCATGAAGCGAAACTGAAACAGTTCTACGCCGCCAGACGAAAGCTGACCGGAGAGTTCCCGGACGGCAAGGTGGATATGAAAAAGCTGACCGAAGAGTATGACGAGTTGGAACAGGCGCATGAAACCACCTACGGCGAGTTCAAGACCGTAAGAGACGATTTACACCGTCTTTGGAAGGTCAAGTCATGCGTAGATACTGCCACCCGATTTAACGAGCGCGCAGAGGAACAAAAGCTCCAAAATCGACCCCAAACACGACACAAAAAGGAGGAACTATCCCGATGAATTATACCCAAGCGCAGATTGACCGGGCAAACGCCGTCAGTCTGGAAGATTTTCTCCGCACACAGGGAGAGACACTTATCAAAAGCGGACGGGAATACCGCTGGAAAGAACATGACAGCCTGACCGTCCGGGGAAACAAGTGGTTTCGCCACAGCCAGAGCAAGGGCGGCTATCCCATTGATTTTGTCATGGAGTTTTACGGCAAGTCCTTTCCCGAAGCCGTCCAGCTTCTGACCGGCGAAAGCGGCGAGGGGCAGACCGAAGCCGCCACAGCACCGCCCACAGCGTTTCACTTGCCCTTGCACAACAGAACAGCCGACAGAGCAATCCAATATCTCACAGAAAGCCGAGGTCTCAACAAAACGCTTGTTGAGGCTTTTCTTCTTTCCGGGGATATTTACGAGGACGCAAAGCGGCACAATGTTGTGTTTGTCGGCAGAGACCGAAGCGGTACGCCGAGATACGCCCATGTGAGAGGAACGGCAGACCCATTCAGACAGGACATTGTCGGGTCTGACAAGTCCTATCCGTTCCGATACGAGGGAAACGGCAACCAGCTTTTTGCCTTTGAATCACCGATTGACCTGTTATCGTTCATCTGCCTTTATCCGCAGGACTGGCAGACAAGGAGCTATCTTGCCCTGGGCGGCGTTTCGGGCAAAGCCCTTGACCGTTTTCTTTCTGAACGCAAGGACACCCGAAAAGTGTTCCTCTGCCTTGACAGCGACACCGCAGGAAGCGAAGCCTGTACCCGACTGGCACAGTCCATTCCCGGCGAGATCGCCGTCATTCGCCTTGTCCCGGCAAGGAAAGACTGGAACGATGTTCTCCGTCAGCAAGGGGACATTCCCAGCCGCAAATTCATAGCCGAAACAATCACGCTGCGAGAGCTGCCCACCGCCCAGCCTGTTCCCATGCTCCGCATGGCAGATGTGGAGCTGACGAGCGTGGATTGGCTATGGTTTCCCTATATCCCCTTTGGAAAGCTGACGATTATACAGGGCAACCCCGGCGAGGGCAAGACCTACTTTGCCATGCGTCTTGCGGCGGCTTGTACCAACCGAAAGCCTTTACCCGGTATGGAGACCCTTGAGCCTTTCAACATCATCTACCAGACCGCAGAGGACGGTCTGGGCGATACCGTCAAGCCCCGGCTGATGGAAGCAGACGCAGACCTTGAAAAAGTGCTTGTCATTGACGATAGAGACACACCACTGACCCTTGCCGATAAACGCATAGCAAGGGCAATCCGGGAAAACAACGCAAGGCTGGTTATCATTGACCCGGTACAGGCGTTTCTGGGCACAGATGTGGACATGAACAGGGCAAACGAGGTGCGCCCGATATTCCGCAGTCTGGGAGACATTGCACAGGCTACCGGGTGCGCTATCGTGCTGATTGGACACCTGAACAAAGCCGCAGGAACGCAAAGCACCTACCGGGGATTGGGGTCTATCGACATTACGGCGGCAGTCCGCAGTCTGCTCTTTATCGGTAAGCTGAAGGACAGCCCCACAACAAGGGTGCTGATCCATGAGAAAAGCTCCCTTGCGCCGCCCGGACAGTCCCTTGCCTTTTCTCTGGGAGACGAGAAAGGCTTTGAATGGATAGGAGCTTATGACATTACCGCTGACGAGCTTCTTGCCGGGACGGACACCGCCAAGACCGAAAGCAAGACCGCACAGGCGCAAATGCTCATTCTGGAACTGCTTGCAGATGGAAAGCGTATGCCGAGCGCAGAGCTGGAAAAGGCAGTCAATGAGCGTGGGATTTCCTCACGCACCATGAGAACGGCAAAGAGCCGTATCGGGGACAGACTTGTGACCGAGAAAGACGGCACCGCATGGGTCTGCTATCTCCGAAACTGACAACAGGAACACGGCAAGCGTGGCAAAGACGGCAAGGGTTTTATAGATACCTTAATGTTGCCGCCTTGCCTTGTTCCCTCATACTGACACCGCCCGATGATGAACAGTCACCGGGCATTTTTCATTTACAGGAGGATTTTGAATGAACAATACCGCAACCAACAGTACCCCTTGCCCGACTGTGAGAAAGCAGATCGGCAAGACAACCTATATCGTCCGTGTGCATTTCAGCGAGACCGCCAAGGAGACAATGGAGGACAAAATCAAGCGTCTGCTCCGTGAGGAAGTCCGCAAAATGTGACTTCTTTTTGAATTTGATGAAAAAGTCCTTGACTTTTCGTCTCTGGAAAGACGGCCAAGTCCATTCTGGTATCCTGCGGTGCAAGACTGGCACCATTTGATATCAAGGAACTCAGAGACCTGACGGCTTATGATGAGCTGGAGCTTGATACTCTGGGAGATGAGAAGACGGCACTGTTCCTGATCATGTCAGATACAGACGGGACTTTCAATTTTTTGATTTCCATGATCTATACGCAGATGTTCAATCTTCTGTGTGAGAAAGCGGATGATGTGTATGGAGGAAGATTACCGGTACATGTAAGATGTCTGATCGATGAGGCGGCGAATATCGGCCAGATCCCGAACCTGGAGAAGCTGGTCGCAACGATCCGAAGCCGAGAAATATCGGCATGTCTGGTATTACAGGCAAAGTCACAGCTGAAAGCGATTTATAAGGATAATGCTGATACGATCATCGGCAACATGGATTCACAGATATTTCTTGGTGGTACGGAACAGACTACGTTGAAGGATCTGAATGCGATTTTGGGAAAAGAAACGATTGATATGTATAATACAGGTCAGTCAAAAGGTTCCCAGGAAAGCTACAACATAAATTACCAGAAACTTGGTAAGGATATGCCATACTTGTTCGTGAAGAGTTCAGTTGCCTTGAATTTTACATGAACAGGGACACGATCAACTGGATTCTGAAAAAACTGAATACAGGAGGTCGAACATGGAGCATTTACCAAAGAAAATCCATCACAATGGTATCAGCTATACGCTGATGGGAGATTACTACATCCCCGACCTGAGACTGCCGGGGGAAAGCCGCCCTATCGGGCGATGGGGTCGGATGCACAAGGCGTTCCTGCAAGAACACCGGCCCGGCCAGTACAATGAACTGCTTTTGTCGGGAAAACTCTGGACGTATCTTGCCGATCTGAACGGGCAGGCCAATGACCGGCTGGTGTGTATCATCTCGCAGATGCAGGCAGCGGAAGGTGTTACTGAGGAACTGAAAGCCCGTAACTGGCTCTGCTGGGTACAATCTATGAACAGCATCCGCAGCCGGGCAGAAGAAATCATTTGCTCTGAGATGATTTTCGTCTGAAGGAGGTGGGGTGCATGATTCTGGAAGAAATGTATAACGGCAGGTTTTATCCTTGTGAAACGGTGGTCGCTGATTCCCCGGAGTACAAACGGGCGCTCAAAGCCTGTTCAGACCTGATGGAGACATTATCTGAGCGTCTGAGCAAGGAGGACTATAAACTGGTCGAGGAACTGCGAGAGCAGGTGTCGATAGCCCAGTGCGAGGAAAACGAAAGCCACTTCAAATATGGTTTTTCAGCTGGGTTACTTGTCCAGCAGGAGGCCCACGAACAGGTGCAGCGGGGCGAAAATAAATAGTCCCCGTTGTATAGCCTGAAAATATGAAAGCCATTCACTTTTTACGGTGGATGGCTTTTTTGTTACCTGCGTTTCTTACGTTTGGGTGCATAGTATGGCTGCGGCTTAGTCTTTCCCCTCATGTTGTTGGGATTTTTGAGCATCTTCGACAGGCTCAGTATCCGCAGGAAGGCCGAGAAATCCTCCGAGGAAATCTTCTCGAACGGGATTTGCAGCCTGTCACAGAATTCGTGGATTACCATTTCCTCGTTGCTACCTTGCTGCAATGCCTGCTCAAATTTTTCCTTCACATCATCCAGCGTGGGCTGCGGGTCGGCAGTGGTCTTGTCCTTGCGGTGCGCTTCCCGGATGTCCCGGACGATGCTGTCCAGGTCATCGTGCATAACATGGCTGTAAAAATCGCTTTCCTGTACCTGGCCCAGTTCCAGCGTCCTCACATAGAGATCATCTTCTCCAGGCGAATATTTGCTGAGGATACTTTGCCGGGTGGCTTCCATCACCAGATTCATCTGTTCCACCCGCATATTGGCGATCTGGTCAATGCAGATTTCCATATCTATCATCAGACGCCGGAAGTTCGGGTGGGTAGCCAGTTCGCAGAGAAGCCGGTTGTTGATTTTGCCGCTGCTTAAAAGTTCCACCATATCATCACTCAGATGCAGAGATTGAAGTTCTGTATTTGGGTGATTTTTATTTTCCGTCAGTCCCATCAGATAGTCAGTGGACACGCCGTAAAAATCCGCCAGTGTCGCAATGGCAAACGGGCTGATGTCCTTGTAGTCATCGGTTTCATACTTTCCCAGCGCAGATTTGGATAGGCCGGTCTGCTCCGCCAGTTGTTCCAGCGTCAGGTGCTTGTCCACTACACGCAGGTCTTTGAGCCGCTCCGGGATTGTCAGCTTTGCGTACATCCAAAGCCCCC
>OBYB01001442.1_pt1 | contig 10050 bp, 5 predicted proteins | sample 1538181 | NCBI WGS metagenome assembly OBYB01 (sample SAMEA2580157, study PRJEB22360) | human gut metagenome | biome: human gut; feature: human-associated habitat; material: faeces | place: Denmark | collected 2008/2010 | reverse complement strand
GAAAGCCGACGGAACTATTAACCGTGCGGCACTCCCTGCCATCTTCAACCCCGAAGACCTGAATGCCCTTGAGCAAGCTCTTCGTCTGAAAGATGCTCACCCAGGCTCTACCGTAACCATTCTGACAATGGGACCGGGACGCGCTGCTGATATTATTCGTGAAGGACTTTTCCGTGGTGCCGATAATGGTTATTTGCTAACTGACCGCGCTTTTGCCGGTGCAGATACGCTGGCTACAAGCTACGCTCTGGCAACTGCTATCCGCAAAATCGGTGAGTGCGACATTATAATCGGCGGTCGTCAGGCTATCGACGGTGATACGGCACAGGTAGGTCCGCAGGTGGCAGAAAAACTTGGTTTGACGCAAATCACATACGCTGAAGAGATTCTGGAAGTAGGTGACGGCAAAATCAAAGTGAAACGTCACATCGACGGTGGCGTTGAAACGGTAGAAGGCCCGCTGCCCATCGTTATCACAGTCAACGGTTCGGCTGCTCCCTGCCGCCCGCGTAACGCCAAGCTGGTACAGAAGTACAAACACGCCAAAACCGTTACGGAAAAACAACAAGGTAACCTCGACTATACCGACCTGTATGACAAGCGCGATTACCTCAACCTGCCCGAATGGAGCGTAGCCGACGTTAACGGAGACCTCGCCCAATGCGGTCTGTCCGGTTCGCCTACGAAAGTAAAAGCCATCCAGAACATCGTGTTCCAGGCCAAAGAGAGCAAAACCATCAGCGGCAGCGACCGTGATGTGGAAGAACTGATTGTTGAACTGTTAGCTAACCATACCATCGGATAATCATGAATAACTTATTTGTATATTGCGAAATAGAAGAAGGCATCGTCGCAGACGTCAGCCTGGAACTTCTGACAAAAGGTCGTTCGTTGGCTAACGAACTCAACTGCCAACTCGAAGCAGTAGTTGCCGGCACCGGCCTCAAAGAAATTGAAAAGCAAATCCTTCCTTATGGAGTAGACAAACTCCACGTTTTCGACGCTGAAGGACTCTATCCTTATACTTCACTTCCTCACACCTCCATCCTCGTAAACCTCTTCAAAGAAGAACAGCCGCAAATCTGACCTCGGCCCACGTGTTTCTTCGGCTTTGACCAGCGGTTTGACTGCCGACTGTACATCCCTTGAAATCGGTGACCACGAAGATAAGAAAGAAGGAAAAGTTTATAAGAACCTGTTGTACCAAATCCGTCCGGCATTCGGCGGTAACATCGTTGCAACCATCGTCAACCCCGAACACCGCCCACAGATGCCAACCGTTCGCGAAGGTGTAATGAAGAAAGAAATCGTTTCTCCGGCTTATCAGGGAGAAGTGATCCGCCACGACGTGAAGAAGTACGTAGCCGACACAGACTATGTGGTCAAAGTAATCGAACGCCACGTAGAAAAAGCGAAGAACAACCTGAAAGGCTCTCCGATCATCATTGCCGGTGGTTACGGAGTAGGTTCGAAAGAAAACTTCGACCTGCTGTTCAGCCTGGCAAAGGAACTTCACGCCGAAGTAGGTGCAAGCCGTGCCGCTGTTGACGCAGGTTTTGCAGAACACGACCGCCAGATTGGTCAGACAGGTGTAACGGTTCGTCCGAAACTCTACATTGCTTGTGGTATCTCAGGACAAATCCAGCATATCGCCGGTATGCAGGAAAGTGGTATTATCATCTCTATCAACAACGATCCGGATGCTCCGATCAACACGATTGCAGACTATGTAATCAACGGAACCATCGAAGAAGTTGTGCCGAAGATGATTAAGTATTATAAACAGAATAGCAAGTAAAGAAAGATGGCTAATTTTTACACAGAAATACCGGAACTCAAGTATCACTTGAACAATCCGATGATGAAACGTATTTGCGAACTTAAAGAACGCAACTACAGAGATAAAGATGAATTCGACTACGCTCCTCTGGATTTTGAGGACGCACTGGACTCTTACGATAAAGTATTGGAGATCACCGGAGAAATAACAGGCGAAATTATCAATGCAAACGCTGAAGGTGTTGACGAAGAAGGTCCACACTGCGCCAACGGACGGGTGGAATACGCTTCCGGCACTAAAGAAAATCTGGATGCGATGGTCAAAGCCGGTCTGAACGGAATGACAATGCCACGCCGTTTCGGCGGACTGAACTTCCCGATCACTCCGTACACCATGTGTGCCGAGATCGTTGCTGCCGCCGATGCAGGTTTCGGAAATATCTGGTCTTTGCAGGACTGTATCGAAACACTGTATGAATTCGGTAATGCCGACCAGCACAGCCGCTTCATCCCCCGTGTATGTCAGGGTGAAACCATGTCTATGGACCTGACCGAACCGGATGCAGGTTCCGACCTTCAGGCAGTGATGCTGAAAGCTACTTACAGCGAAAAAGACGGTTGTTGGCTGCTGAACGGTGTGAAACGTTTCATCACCAACGGCGATGCAGATATCCATCTAGTACTTGCCCGTTCGGAAGAAGGAACGAGAGACGGTCGCGGTCTGTCCATGTTCATCTATGACAAGCGTCAGGGTGGTGTGGATGTACGCCGTATCGAACACAAGCTGGGTATCCACGGTTCTCCTACCTGCGAATTGGTTTACAAGAATGCCAAAGCCGAACTTTGCGGTGACCGCAAACTCGGTCTGATCAAATATGTAATGGCATTGATGAACGGTGCCCGTCTGGGTATCGCCGCACAATCTGTAGGATTGAGCCAGGCTGCTTACAATGAAGGACTGGCCTATGCCAAAGACCGCAAGCAGTTCGGAAAAGCAATCATCGACTTCCCTGCCGTGTATGACATGCTCGCCATTATGAAAGGTAAGCTGGATGCCGGCCGTGCGCTGCTTTATCAGACAGCCCGCTACGTAGACATCTACAAAGCACTGGACGACATCTCACGCGAACGCAAGCTGACTCCGGAAGAACGTCTGGAACAGAAGAAATACGCAAAGTTAGCCGACAGTTTCACTCCGCTTGCCAAAGGTATGAACTCCGAATATGCGAATCAGAACGCTTACGACTGTATACAGATTCACGGAGGCTCGGGCTTCATGATGGAATATGCCTGCCAGCGCATCTACCGCGACGCACGTATCACCAGCATCTACGAAGGTACCACCCAGTTGCAGACTGTAGCCGCTATCCGTTATGTAACCAACGGTTCTTACCTTGCTACGATCCGCGAATTCGAAACAGTACCTTGTTCACCGGAAATGGAACCGCTGATGTCACGTCTGAAGAAGATGGCAGACCTGTTCGAAGCCAGCACCAACGCCGTTAAAGAAGCACAGGATCAGGAACTGCTCGACTTCACAGCCCGCAGACTGATGGAAATGGCTGCCGATATCATCATGTGCCACCTGCTGATTCAGGACGCAAGCAAGGCTGCCGACCTGTTCTCCAAATCTGCACATGTATATCTGAACTTTGCTGAAGCGGAAGTTACGAAGCATACCAACTTTATCAAAAATATGGATAAAGAAGACCTTGCTTTCTACAAAAAGTAACCCTAAAAGGGTGACTAACGATAAAAGCATCCCTTCCAACGAAGCGGATGCTTTTTTTGTCCTCTTCTTTCCAAAAGGAACTTACTAAATCTCAAAGTATTAGTATTCTCGTTGTCCGCATAAATATCCCCCTCCCATTTACCCTCTATTTCATTATTATTCTGTACTTTTGTACAAAAAGAGAGTAATATCAATCTACGACTTAATAAAAGAGAGAAATATGGCGTTTAGACTCAGACCTTTACACGAGGATAAGCTACATTTTGCAGATTTATCAAATACACAAATTCTGATACTGGCACTCGAAGCGTCTCAGAAACTTGAATGGAATATCGAAGGAATCGCTCTTCGTGAAGTCATATTTTATGTTCCAATGGGTATGCGTTCCCAAGGAGAAGAAGTGACTTTCACCATCGAAGAAGGAAACAGCGGTGAAATATCCGTCCGCAGTCAATGCGCCTCCGTACAACTGGTAGATTATGGCAAAAATCGCAAGAATATCCAAAAACTACAGGAAACGATGGAAGAGATTAAATCTGCTCTGACACCGGAGGAACTGGCACAAAAAGCCAACGAACTGGAAGAAGAACTCACCCGCCCGCTGACGGAAGAAGAACGGAGGCTTCAGGCAGAAAGCGAAAAAGAGTCGTCTTTCATCCATTTCTTTATCCCCCGGAAAGGATTCATCGCGACACCGGTTCTGATAGACATCAATATCCTTGTCTTCATACTGATGGCAGCTACCGGAGCGGGAATTCTGGAACCTTCCACACTGGCCTTGCTGAACTGGGGCGCCGACTTCGGTCCGCTCACCCTGACCGGTGACTGGTGGCGTGCCGTGACCTGCAACTTTGTGCATATCGGCGCTTTCCATCTGCTGATGAATATGTACGCCTTTATATATATAGGTATCTGGCTGGAACATCTGATAGGTACGCGTCGTATGTTCGTCTCTTATCTGCTGACAGGACTCTGTTCGGCTGTCTTCAGCCTCTATATGCATGCGGAAACGATCAGTACCGGAGCTTCCGGATCGATCTTCGGACTCTACGGTATCTTTCTGGCTTTCCTGCTGTTCCACCGCATCGAGAGGTCGCAGCGGAAGGCTTTGCTGACCAGTATTCTTATCTTCGTAGGCTACAATCTCATCTACGGCATACGGGCCGGAGTAGACAATGCCGCACACATCGGCGGTTTACTCAGCGGATTCCTTTTGGGATTCATCTATGTATTCGGCGAACGGATGAAGAAGCCCGAAGCCGGAAGAACGGTTTCCATCATCGGAGAACTGATCATCTTCAGTGTCTTCCTGTTCAGCTTCCTTGCACTCTGCCGCAATATCCCCTCGACGTATCAGGAAATACGTAACGAATGGAAAAGCGGACTTGTAGAAGCCTATTATAAGGAACAGGAAGAAGAACAGAAAAAAAGCGCCAGCCGCCCGGTGACCGGCAGTCCCCGGAAATCTTCCACTTCCGAACAGTTCCCGTATACTCCCATGTCGGATGAGGATACGTGGCTTTCATGCTATGATGCTGTATCAAAGTTCAGTTGCCAGTATCCTACCAACTGGTACAAGATAACCGGCACGAAAGCGCCGACTCCCGATTCGGAGCCTCCCCTGCTGAAACTCGTCAATGGCGGCAGTCAGCTGACCGTGACCAGCAACAGCTATGATACGCAGGATGAGTTCGAACGTATGAAGAAGCTGCTCCTCACCCTCCCCCGAAATGAGGAAGGAAAGCCCTCGGAGGATTACAAGCAGAGCAAAGTCAACATCAACGGCCTGCCTATGACGAAGACGACCAATCCTTTGCGGATCGGCCACCCCGACGAAAAAGGAGAAGAAATGCAACAAACCGTATTATTGTACTTTCAGGAGAATAAGAGAAGAGTCTTTGCCATCGTCATGCTGGTTGCGGACGAAAAGGCTCAGGCTGATCTGGACGCAATCACGTCCAGTATTCAAATCGAAAAATAAAAGTAAGTATGAAAGCATATATCCAAGTCAAGCAAGTAGGAAAAAGGAAATGCAGCATCGAAAAGATGCCGATCGATTTCCCCACTCCTCCTGCCAGTGTGCAGGAACTGATTGAAGCGGTCGTCTGCTGGCAAGTAAAGGAGTACAACGAACGGCTGCAACAAAGTGAAATGCTGAAATACCTCACCTGTGAAGAGATGGAGGACAAGGCCGCCGCCGGCAAAGTAGGCTTCGAAGCAAACTATAACGGCAGACCGGCTGTGGAAACCGAAGCCATCATCAATGCTTTGCAATCGTATGAAGACGGAATCTTCCGCATCTTTCTGGACGATGCGGAACTCGGAGAATTATCCTCCTCCGTCCAACTGAAAGAAGAATCTACACTTACCTTTATCCGGCTGGCAATGCTGTCAGGAAGACTTTGGTAACTGCAATATAAACTCTAAAAGCTTAAAGTCATGAGAATTACTTACAACGACAAATTGAACAAGCTGCTAAACCCCTATTTGGAGAGTTTACTAAAGGAAAAATCAAGCCTGGAGCCGGAAACGCTTACCCTGTTCGACCTATTCATGGAGGATTTGGACATGGGAGGACGGTATGGTATATTCAGTGAGATACTGGAACCTCGTCTGGAGGAGATCATCCGGGAAGAAAACATCGAAAGCATTGCCAATCTGATGGATGGCAGACTTAACACGCTGTTCCGCTATATGTTGGGCGACGAATTCGCCGGACTGTTCCATACTTATCTGCAACTCGAAGCACGCTGTCCGCATACCATCGGATACGACCGGCGCGCCCAGCGTTCCGCCCATCCGTCCAATCATCTGGACCATGCCAGAGACGCATGGCTACAGTTTTTAAAGTTACGCGCTACCGGATTTTCAGTGGAAGCGATCTTAAAAGGAGGAAATACACCCGAAGATACAGAAGAATTCAGCGGCTATATGAACTCTTCCTACTGGCTGGCCGCACAAATAGCGCAAGGTAACGAAAAAGTAATCGAATACCTGAATCAGGTACTGACCAGCGAAAACAATGTCCACCGCCTGCAACGCTGGTATCTCCACGCCATCGCCATCAGCGGACACCGCCCGCTGTTGGAACTGGAAGGCAAACTGCTGCTGGCAGCCAAGCTACAAGAAGGACTGCGCCAAGCCATCGTGGAAACGATGGACGAAGGATGTCCCGAAAGTTACCTCTACCTGTTCTCCATCATCTACAACAACGGACTGCAACGTTTTGCCTCCGTCAAGCGAAGCATCGCCGTATGCACCGGAATCGGCGAACAGGACAGCAGCGAACGGATTACCAACAAGTATGTCGAACTGATCTGGAATTTCCTGAATCATCCCGAAACAGCCCGCAATACCCTGCAAAGCAAGGATACAGTCGAACTTTATCTGGCTTTGTGGAGCATCGGATTCTATGATACGGACGAGATCAGAGCCATCGTACCGGACATCATCCGAAAGGGAGCCAAGCATCAGATACAGACGTTACTGTACTTCCTGCGCTGCACGCAATCGTCTCAGATGAATCATCTGATCAGCAAAGACGCATTCGAAGTGTGGCACGACGATCCGAAAGTGGTGGCGGCTATCCTTCCTCTTTATATGGACGGGCTTTATCTAAGCCGATACAGCGATAACAAGGAAGCTCCCACACTCAGCGATTATTTTGAAACGCCGGAAGAGGCGGTCCGTCACTACGGATATCTGAAACAAGTCTACCAGTCTATTTCCGCCAAGGAAGTCTATTCGTCTTATGTATTCCCGTGGGATTGTGTGGTGCTCACCCGTTCGGATGTAGTCCTCAAAATGGCGTACATCGCATGGATGACCAACGATATCCGGCTGAGAGAGGAACTTTGCACGTATCTTCCCGCGCTCGAATCTTACAACCGTGCCAGCTATATCGGAATCGTCCTGGCCCGTACCGAAAGCAAGGTGGAGCAGGAATATGTGCTGCAATCACTCGGAGACCGTTCGGCAGACATACGGGATGAAGCATACAAAGTATTGTCCGAAATGTCCCTGTCCCCCGAACAGTATCAGCATATAGAAGAACTGCTCCGTTTCAAATATAGCGAGATGCGTATCAATGCCATCAATCTGCTGATGAAACAGCCGGAAGCACAGCTGGCAGCCAGTATCCGCCGATTGCTGAGCGACAAGAATGCCGAGCGCCGCCTTGCCGGACTGGATATGATGAAGAGCATCCGCAACGTCGATTTCCTGAAAGACAGTTATCAGAAACTCCTGTCCACCGTCAGAGAGATTCAGAAGCCGAACGCCAAAGAAAAGATTCTGATCGAATCGCTGATCGGAGACGGTACGGAACAGAGCCCGACAAGTAACTATACCCGAGAGAATGGCTTCGGGCTATACGATCCGGCGCTTGAAGTCAGCCTGCCTCCGATTACTCCCGATGCCGGATTCAATGTGAAGAAAGCATTTGAGTTTATTCGTTTAGGAAAAGCCAAAGCGATCTTCGACAAGCTGAACAAATACATCGAAAAGCATAAAGAAGACGAGTTCACGGATAAATACGGTGAAGTACGTCTGGTGGGCAACAGTGTCTTACTGAACTGGTACAAGCACTACGACGGACTGAGCGAACTCGGACTTCCGGAACTCTGGCTGAATTTCTATCAACAGGAAATCGGCAGTTACGACAAATTGCTGATGATGAAGTTCATGCTGGCCTCTACCGGAGCACCCAACGAAATAGAAGAGGACGAAGACGATGAATTTGACGAAGAAGAACAGGAAGACAAGGAAGCCGCCATCCAATCGCTCAACACGTTCGAACCGCTTATCAATAAGATGTATGCAGGCTTCACTTACCGCGGGCTGCAAAAGTCGCTCCGCAAGCTGACCTATTACAGGCAGATAGAAGATATTATCGACGGACTGGCACATGAATACAGAAACGAGGCAACTTATCAGCAGTTCTCCGTCAATATGCTTTTGCAGTTGCTTCCTCTGCTCAATACGAAGAATATCTTCCGTCAATACACCAATAAGCATACATGGCTCAGAGACAAGCAGGAATATGGAGCAAGGGAGATCGTTTACCCGATACACAACAACAAGTTCGTACGATTCTGGCTCGATGCGCCTCAGCATCCCATCAATGACGCTCTCTTCACCCGTTATTTCACCGTACGGTACCAGCTCTACAAGCTCACCAACTATATGGAGCATACGCCCGAACTGGAAGAAACGGATGTCTACCTGCAAAGCATGGACTTTGCCCACGCATGGATGCTGGGACTGATTCCTACCGAAGAAATATACCGGGAACTGATGGGACGTGTCAACTCGCCCACACGCATCAAAGATATCACTTCGGCACTGGACGAGCGCAACCACTCCCTCTTCCATTCACTGACCCAGAAAGTAGTGAACCGAATTCTGGAAATAGAATTGCAGCGGGGAGATTCCGAGACTCAGGTCACCCGTCTGGCGGAAGAGCTTCACCGCGTCTACGGAGCAGAAACACTGATCCGTATCCTGCAAGCGTTCGGCAAAGACACCTTCATACGTGACAGTTACAACTGGCGCAACACCAAACGGGGAGTATTGAGCAGCCTGCTCCATGCCTGCTACCCGTCTCCGGACGACGACAGCGATACACTCAAAAGCCTCGCCAGTCAGGCCGACATCAGCCATATACGACTGGTGGAAGCTGCCATGTTCGCCCCGCAATGGCTGGAACTCACCGAAAAAGCGACCGGATGGAAAGGACTGGAAAGCGCCGCTTACTACTTCCATGCCCATACCAGCGAGTGTTTCGACGACAAGAAGAAAGCGATCATCGCCCGATATACCCCGATTGCCATAGAAGACCTTCAGGAAGGTGCTTTTGACATCGACTGGTTCAAGGAAGCCTACAAAGCCATCGGCAAGGAACGCTTTGAAGTAGTGTACAATGCAGCCAAATATATTTCATTAAGCAACACCCATACCCGCGCCCGTAAATTTGCCGATGCCGTCAACGGCAAGACCAAAGCGGCAGACGCGAAGAAAGAAATCATAGCGAAGCGAAATAAAGACTTACTGATGAGCTACGGCCTTATCCCGCTGGGCCGGAAGGCCGACAAGGAATTACTCGAACGCTATCAGTTCTTGCAAAAGTTCCTGAAAGAAAGCAAGGAATTTGGTGCACAGAGACAGGAAAGTGAAAAGAAAGCCGTCGCCATCGCCCTGCAAAACCTGGCACGCAACTCCGGTTACGGAGACGTCACCCGTCTGACATGGAGCATGGAAACGGAACTGATCAAGGAGATCACTCCTTACCTGACCCCCAAAGAAATAGAAGGCGTGGAAGTCTATGTGCAAGTCAACAATGAGGGCAAACCGGAAATCAAACAAGTAAGAGCCGGAAAAGAGCTGAACAGCCTGCCTCCCAAACTGAAAAAGCACCCATACGTGGAAGAGCTGAAAGCGGTACACAAAATACTGAAAGACCAGCACGCCCGTTCCCGCGTCATGCTCGAACAGGCAATGGAGGACTGTACCCGTTTTAAGGAAAACGAACTGCGCAAGCT
>OBYB01001441.1_pt1 | contig 10064 bp, 8 predicted proteins | sample 1538181 | NCBI WGS metagenome assembly OBYB01 (sample SAMEA2580157, study PRJEB22360) | human gut metagenome | biome: human gut; feature: human-associated habitat; material: faeces | place: Denmark | collected 2008/2010 | reverse complement strand
AGCGCAATCACCGGCGTCGAGCCTTTGGTCTCGGCCGCCGCCGCCACACTGGGCGATGCCGGCGTGGCCGACGACGCCGACGTGCGTGCCGTGTTGGAGGCCGTGGAGACGTCGATCGCCCCGAAGGCCACCGACGAGGGGCATGTACCGCCGAGCGGCGACGAGGATGAGATCGCGCGCAGGTTCGCAATCGTGATGGTGGCCTGCGAGACGTTGTTCCGCGTACTGGCCGGTCAAGGGGCCGCCGACGCCGCCCGTGCACTGCCGGTGATTCTGTACGCCAACGAACTGGGGGAGCGACTGGCGATTCCGCGCGTCTGCATGGACGTGGACGCGTTCCACGGTCTGCTGGACGCGGTGGCGGGCGCGGACGGGGGCGGGGGCCCGGGCCTGGACGATGCCGGTGCCGCGGCTGTGGCATTGGCGCAGACCGTCGCACCGCTGGCCGCCGCCGAATGGACCAGGCACCGCGAGGACGTGCTGTGGGATCCGGAGGAGGCCAAGAAACACGCCAAGGAGGAGGACGAGCGCAAGAGCAAGGAGGCGCTCGCCGCCAAGTTCGCGCACGTCAAGGACGACCCGACCAAGGAGACGGTCGAGCTGTAGGCGACGGCTACCGGCGCGGCTTGTCGAAGCGCGCGCCGTCCGGGTTGCTGGGCCAGGCCATGCAGACGGCGTAGGCGATGCCGGCGACGACGGTGATGACCGACCCCAGCAGGATGAAATCGAATTCCTGCCGCACCACATCCGGCACGAGGAACAGTACGAGCAACGCCGCCATCGCACCCATGACGGATAGGGCCGAACCGAGGACGGTCAACCCCGCAAACGGGATCAGCCACGCACCGTTCAAGTTGATGTCATGCAATCGGCGCACACTGACCGCCAGCGAGGGAATCAGCAGCGCAAGGGACAACACGCCCTGTATGGCGTCGAACACGCCGATATCGGACATCGTGGCGAGCGCACCCAACGCGGTTTCGGCGATGCCGGTCATCAGCATGGGCCACCAGAACTCGCTGCGGGAGGCGCGGCCGGAGAAGACGGCGTAGTTGCGGAAGAACCGTTCGATGGCCTGCAGCGGCGGGCAGCCGGGATACGGACGGTCAAGGGGATATGCGGAGGCGGTCGGCCGTCCGGAAACCGGGGCGATGGGGGTGTTGCCCCGGTCCGGCGTATCGGTGCCGTGCGAACCACCGTCGGCGGTGTATTGGCCACTCCATGAGGGTTGGCCGTCGGCGGATGGGTCGTCGAACGGCACCTGATACTGGTTGCGCATGATCGCCTCTGCGGGTATGAGCCGCCGGGAGTTGGCCGGCGGCTGTCGGTTGTTGGTTATTGGTTCTGCGGTGTGAAGGGGTTGCCGCCCGTGGCGTACGGGTCATTGCCCGGCTGGGAGCCGGCGTTATAGCCGGAGGTGCTGGGGGCGGGGGCCTGCGGGGTCGACGAACCGGAACGAGGGGCATCGAAGCGCGCACCTTCCGGCTTCGGCGCGCCGCACATGAGCACCAGTCCGGAGATCAGGAAGATCAGGCTGCAGATCGTGACGAGCGCGGACGGGGCCGCGAGCCCGTTCATCTGGCTGATGAGCTGTTGCGTGGCCACGTCCTCATCGAGTCCTGCGGCGACGCCCAGTATGGTGTCGGTGATGCGGTCGGTGGCGGGCATGATGGCTGTGTAGTTGACGATTTCGCTGATCACGTACGGAATGCCGGGCAGTAGCACCCACCAACCGGACTTGTTGGTGTCGTGCACGCGACGGACGGCCAGGGCCACGTAAGGCACGATGGTGGCCAGTGTCCATATCACGCTCAGGATGGTGGGTACGGCCGTGGAGATGAAGGCGAACATGCCGCCGATGATTGACAGCGCTATGTTGCACAGCACGAAGAACAGGATGACCCACCAGAACTCGCGGCGCGAGGCACGCCCGGAGAACACGGCGTACTTCGTGAAGAAGCGTTTGACCGCGTTGCCGAAGGTGCAACGGTAGTCGGGCTGATCCAGCGGCACCTTGCCGATCGACTGGTCGCCAGGCATGTATCCGGGCACGCCCTGAGGCAGCGGAGCACCGTACTGCGGCGTCTGGCCGTACGGGTTGGCGTACTGGTCCTGGTACTGGTTGGTGCTGCCGGTATAAGGCGCACCCTGCGGCTGGGTGTATGGGGCACCAGTCGGAGTCGGTCCGGCATACTGACCGCCGATGTAGGGATTGCCGGGCTGCTGGCTGGCGGAGGTGTTGGCCGGGCCGGTGTATTGGCCGTACTGGCCATACTGGGGTGTGGCCGGCTGCGTGTTGGGATTGCTTGCAGGCTGGGCGTATTGGCCGTATTCCGGCGTGGCGGGAATGGACTCGGTGGGCTGCTCCGGCTGCATGGGTTGCAACGGCTGAGTGGGCTGCTCCGGCTGCGGATTCGGCTGGTTGTTCTCGGGTGCGGCCCCGAATTGGTTGGGATCGGTCATGATCTCCCTTTCATTGACTGGCGTCTTCACCACTATTGTCTCAGATTCCGGGGCGTTTGAGGCAGCGATGTTCATTCGGTAGGGGATTTTTGCGTTCGGTTGGGAACCGTTGCGGGATTCGCTCGCCGGAATGCCGGTGTTACAGGTGCCTGAGACGTGCGATATCCGGAGAAGTTTCCGACCGAACGAGAAAATCCCCAACTGAGTGGGGCGGGACCATTCGTCTGTTGTCGCACCTTGTTGAGGTTGTTGTCTGAACTGCGGTTATCGACTTTCAAGTCAGGCAAATCGACGGCAAACTGGTCGGCGTTTCCTCCTGTGCAAGGGCTTGAAGCCGGTGCCGGAAACAAAGCGATTGTTGGATGGTACCGTAATTGGTATAAGTGGAACGGCGTTGTTCCGCGGATGTATTTGGTTGCGATAATAATTGAACCGCTTCAATGTTCCGGTCCGATGAAAGGAGTGGAGGGCGAGCTTATGGTGACGATGAGGGATGTCGCCCGAGAGGCCGGTGTATCCAAAGCCACTGTTTCGTACGTCGTTTCGGGCAGTCCGTTGATTTCCGAAAAAACGGCTGCCAAGGTGCGTACGGCGATGGAGAAACTGGGATATTCGGTCAACCATACGGCCCGTGCGCTGTCCACCGCCAGAACCAATGCGATCGGCGTGGTCACGTCCTTCAACGAGGATGGATGCTTCGACCTGTCCGCCGGTACGTACTTGTACGGCATCTCCGCCGCCGCGCGTCGGCATGGGTACGACACGATGCTGCTGACCGGCGCGGATGGGGTGGAGACCATTCGATCGGTGGCGTTGAGTCGGCGGGTCGATGGCATCGTCATTCTCGACGTGTACAACGACGATCCGCGTATCGAGGCCGTCCGGGAATCGGGCATCCCCGCAGTGCTGCTCGGTTCGCCTGCGGATCCGCAGGGCGTGGACGTGGTCGACTCGAATTTCGAGCAGGCGGCAGTGTCGTTGGTGGGGCGGTTGCGGGACGGTGGGCATCGGTCGATCCTATTCATTGGGTGGCCGGAGTCGGTATATAGGCGGAATCTCAATTATGCGGTCCGGTTTCGCGCTTCACTGCTGGAGGCGTGCGAGGCGATGGACGTGCGGGTTGATGCGGTGTATGCCCGTGACGTGACGTTGGGGGCCTCCGAGGTGATTCAGCGCGCGTTGGGCGACCATCCTGACGCCACCGCGATGATCATCCACAACGATGCGGCGGTGGTCGGGGCGCCGCAGGCGTTCGAGCGTATGGGCGTGCGGGTGCCGGAGGATCTTTCCGTGGCGACGATCGTGCCCGTGCAACTGGGGGAGGGCATGCAGATCCCGTTCGACTCGGTCGGCATCGATGTGGAGGCGGTGTCGTTCCATACGGTGGACCGTCTGGTCGAGCGAATCGCCGAACCCGGTCTGCCGGCGGTCGTCGGGCTGCTGGAGCAGCCGTTGAACGTCAAGGGCTCGGTGCGCATGTTGCATGGGGATTGAGCGGGCCGATTGTTCGGGAACGTCAGCCGTCGTGTCGCGACACGCCGGTAAACCATTGATTTTGAACCGGTTAAATCAATTCGTCGAACATATTTCGGTTTTGATGCTATAGTTATTGAACCGGTTAAATAAACCCGTGGACAACGAGGAACCACGCGGCCCGGTACGGGCGTTCGTGACGATGCGAACGCGGAACAGTAAAGGAGACAAGATGCAGTCGACTCACACTTCTCGTGCCATCGCGGCTGGTACTGCGCTTCTTGCCGCAGTATCGCTTGCGGCTTGCGGCTCCAGCGGTTCTTCTGGAGCGGACGACAAGGTCATCGAGTTCTGGGACCCATATCCGCAGTATGCCGAAGGTTCCGATTGGGATACGTACGTCAAGGATTGCGCGCCCGAAGGATACACCATCAAGCGCCAAGGACTGCCGCAGAATGATGTACTCAATAACCTGACCACCGCCGTCAAAGCCGATAACGCGCCCGACATCGCTGTTCTGGACAATCCGTTCATGCCCACCGCCGTCGATTCGGGCCTGGTCACCGATTTGGCTGAGGCCGGAGTGGACGTGGACGGCTTCGACGCGAACATCGAAGGTCCCGGCATCGTGGACGGCGTGCAATACGGTCTGGCCTTCGGATCGAACGCGCTCGGTCTGTACTACAATCCCGAGGTTCTCGAAAAGGCAGGTGTCGATCCTTCTGCCATCACCGATTGGGACTCGCTGAACGAGGCCATCAGGAAGGTCGTCGATTCGGGTGCGAAGGGCATCACGTTCTCCGGCATCACCGGTGAAGAGGGGGTGTTCCAGTTCCTGCCGTGGTTCTGGGGTGCTGGCGGTGACCTGTCCGAACCGGAGTCTCAGGCTGCCAAGGATGCCGAGGAATTGGTGTCTGGATGGATCAAGAACGGCTGGGCACCGAAGTCGGCTACAACCGATAACCAGTCTGCTTCGTGGGATTTGATGCTTACCGGTGAGTACGGTTTCGCCGAGAATGGTTCTTGGCAGGCTGCCGCTGCACGGGAGAATGGCTTCGAGATGATTCCAATCCCGGCTAAGGACGGGGGCGTCGCGCCGGTTGCCACCGGCGGAGAATTCGCTACGCTGCCGTACCACAAGACCGAGAATGCCGAAAAAACCAAGGCTGCCGCCCAGGTCATCGAATGCTTGACGAGTGACGAGAACCTAGCCAAGACCAACGAAACCATCGGCTACCTTGCCGCTAAGAAGTCCGCCCGTGAGACCCAGGTCAAGGAGAATGACCTGTGGGCACCCTGGGTGGAATCCGTGGAGGGAGCTCGTGGCCGCACCACCGATGTCGGTCTGGATTACGAGACCATCTCGGCCACGCTGTCCGAGAACCTGCAGGCTGCGCTCAACTCCTGAAAGGCGTAGCCGCCATATGAAGCAGTGCCGGAATGATCGTCAATCCGGTTGTTCCGGCGCTGCCGTGTTCGGCCCATATCCGCTCGCAATGAGGTGGCAACTAAAATGACAAGCGCAATAGTAACCGCGGATGCGCAAACGGACGATACCAAACGTCGTCGGCGTATCAGGCCCACCACATGGGCTGCGTTGGGATTCGCGGCCCCACTCGTTATCTACATCGTGGTGTTCTACGTGGCTCCGCTGATCCAGAACATTTCGATGAGTTTGCACCGTTTCACCCGTCGTACCTTCGTCACCGGCGATGCCCCGTTCACCGGATTGGACGTGTACAAGGAGGTGCTTGGTGACCCGGAATTCTGGAGCACGTTGAAACAGACACTGATCTTCGTGGTTCTATCGATTGTGTTCCAATATTCCATCGGTTTGGCGCTCGCGGTGTTCTTCAACCAAAACTTCAAACTCTCAGGGGCCCTGCGTGGTGCGTTCCTCGTGCCGTGGCTCCTGCCTCCGATGATCTCCGGTACGACATGGCAATGGATGATGGATGCGGATAACGGCATCATCAACAAGATCATCGGAGTTTTTGGTGTAGAGCCGGTATGGTGGCTTCAAGCTGATCATTCATTGTGGGCTGTGATTATTGCCAACATCTGGCTGGGTATTCCGTTCAATCTGGTTATCCTGTATTCCGGTCTGCAGAACATCAACGTGGATTTGTACGAGGCGGCGGCCTTGGACGGGTGCAACGCATGGCAGCGTTTCTGGAAAATCACCTTCCCGTTGTTGAAGCCCGTTACCATGATCACGCTGCTGCTCGGTTTCGTATACACACTGAAAACCGTTGACATCATCTGGATTATGACGCAGGGTTCCGGATCGTCGCAGACATTGGCCACGTGGGCGTATTCAATGGCCTTCGGTAAGGGGCATTCCTCCACAATCAGGTACTCCGAAGCCTCGGTCGTCGGCACGATTCTGATCCTTATCGCACTGGTATTCGCGTTCATTTACCTGTGGGTGCAGAAGAGAGACGAGGAAAGGCAATAGACATGAAGCATCGTTCGACATGGTGGAAGACGCTTATCGGCGTCATACTGACCCTCGTCATGCTGTTCCCGGTGTACTGGATGATCAACATCGCGTTCACCGAGCGTTCCTCCATCCGCTCCGGGGACCTGTACCCAAAGGCGTTCACTCTGGAGAATTTCCAACGCGTGTTCGCCGATCAGATGCCGTATCTGGGAACCTCGCTGGTCATTGCCCTCAGCTGCGTGCTGGTCACGTTGCTCATCGCCCTGCCCGCCTCCTACGCGATCGCGATACTCCGGCTCGGCGGCGCCAAAACCGTCAATTTTCTGCTGGTCGTGGCGCAGATGATTCCCGCGGTGGTCATGGCTCTGGGCTTCTACCAGATTTTCAACGAAATCGGGCTGTTGGACACGATTCCCGGTCTGATTCTGGCCGATTCCACAGTGGCCGTGCCGTTCGCGGTGATGTTGCTGACCTCGTTCATGTCCGGCATGCCCGTGTCGCTGATTGAGGCGGCGAAGATCGACGGGGCCTCGAACTGGCGCATCTTCACGCGGATCGTCATCCCGTTGTCACGCAATTCGATTGTGACCACATCGCTGTTCGCGTTCCTGTGGGCGTGGAGCGACTTCATGTTCGCCTCCACGCTCGATTCCGGCGGCGGGCTGCTCAGGCCGATCACGATGGGCATCTACGACTACATCGGCGCGCAGAACCAGGAATGGGGGCCGCTGATGGCCACTGCGGTCGTGGCATCCATCCCGACCGCGCTGCTGCTGATCGTGGCGCAGAAGTATGTGGCCGCGGGAGTCACCGCAGGGGCTATCAAGGATTGATTCCATCACGTGCGGGCGGGATCGCGCCGGGCGGGCTGCCCGGTGGCGTCCCGGCGCGTACATGACAAAGCAAAGGACGATCATGAACTTTTTCCAAGTCACCGATGCTGCGCTGGTATGGACCGGCGGAGGTGAGTATCTGCGTATCGAACCATGGGGCGCCGATTCTGTCCGAGTCCGCGCGGCGATGATGCACGAACCCGACGGCCCCGATTATGCGTTGCTGCAATGTCCGGTGCCGGAGGACGTACGTATCGAAATCGCCGAGGACGGTTCCAGCGCCAGCCTTGCCAACGGGGAGCTGGTCGTGCGGGCCGAAGCGGAGCACGCTCTGAACGGTGCGAGCGGCTATGAGGAATACCGTTGCCGGCTGAGCTTCCGTAACGCCGACGGCACCGTGCTGTTCGAGGAGATTCCGCATGGCGGTTCGTTGAACCTCAAGGCGCGCCGCTATGAGGGGCACATCGGGGGCGATCACAGGATCACCGTGTCGTTCAGCGCTCCGCGGGACGAACATCTGTACGGCATGGGCGAGTATCAGCAGGACGTGCTCGATCTGAAAGGATCCACCTTCGAACTCGCGCACCGCAATTCACAGGCGTCCGTGCCGTTCGTGGTCTCTTCGGCGGGCTACGGTTTCCTGTGGAACAATCCGGCCATCGGACGCGCCACCTTCGCGCGCAATAGCACGCAATGGGCCGCCGAATCCGCGCGGCAGATCGACTATTGGGTGACCGCCGGCAAACTGGCCGCCATCATGGCCCGCTACGCCGATGCGACCGGCCATGCGCCCCGGATGCCGGAGTGGGGCCTGGGGTTCTGGCAGTGCAAGCTGCGCTACTGGAATCAGGAGCAGCTGCTGAATGTGGCCCGCGAGTTCAAGAGGCGCGGCATTCCGCTGGATCTGATCGTCATCGACTTCTTCCACTGGCCGCATATGGGCGATTTCCGGTTCGAGGAGGAATTCTGGCCGGATCCGAAGGCCATGTGCGACGAGCTGCATGACATGGGCGTCAAGGTCATGGTGTCCGTGTGGCCGCAGGTGAGCCTCGAATCGGAGAACTATGTGGAGATGCGCGGCCGTAATCTGCTGGTCGGCACCGATCGTGGCGAGGACATCGGCATGATGTTCGAAGGGGTCAGCCAGTTCTACGATGCCACCAATCCGGACGCGAGAGCATATGTCTGGGGTAAGTGCAGGGAGAATTACGCCGATTACGGCGTGGATGCGTATTGGCTGGACGAGGCCGAGCCCGAATACGGCACCTATGATTTCGAGAACTATCGATACCGGATCGGGCCGTGCCAGCAGGTGGCCAACATCTATCCGCTTGAATACAACCGAGGATTCTACGAGGGTCTGGTCGCCGACGGGCGCGAAGGTGACATCGTCAACCTCACGCGTTGCGCATGGGCCGGTTCCCAGCGGTACGGTGCGTTGGTCTGGAGCGGCGATGTCGGATCGACCTTCGCTGATCTGAAAGCGCAGATTACCTGTGCAATCCATATGGGCATGGCGGGCATCCCATGGTTCACCACCGATATGGGAGGCTTCCATGACGGGGATATCAACGCAGAGGAGTATCGCGAGTTGTTCCTGCGCTGGGCGCAATTCTCCTGCTTCCTACCCGTCATGCGCAATCATGGTGATCGTTCCGGAATTCAGCCTGACGGCACAATGAAGGAACAGGTCTGTGCGACTGATGGCAGCCGACGGGCGCAATCAGGCGTAGAGAACGAACCTTGGAGCATGGGCGAAGACGTGGAACGCATCTTGGTCAAGTTCATCAAACTGCGTGAGGTCATGCGTCCCTATACCCGCGAATTGTTCGCATCTGCCCATGACGAAGGACAGCCGCTGGTGCGCGCGCTGTTCTATGAGTTCCCCGACGATCCGGCGGTTGCTGACGTGGCCGATGAGTACATGTTCGGTCCTGATCTGCTGGTCGCGCCGGTTGTCGAACTGGGCGCTCGCTCTCGGGCCGTGATGTTGCCCGGTGATAAGTCGGTGCAGTGGACCGACTTGCGAGATGGCAATGTGTATGCCGGCGGCCAGACGGTTACCGTGGAGGCGGAACTGGATACGGTGCCGGTGTTCGCTCGGAACGGCAGGGACCACGGCTTGGCGGGTATGCTCTGACCCCCACCCTCCTCCTATGCACGTGGGGCGGGCCGAATGTGCCCGCCCCACGCGTGTGGTGTCGTATCATCTGTCGAGGAACAATCGCCCCTATACGTCATCCCCGCCCAGCAGCAGGCGTTCGGCCAGCGCCACCAGCCCCAGCAGAATCGCGGTTTCGGCCACTACCACCACGGCGGCGGCGAAGATCAACGGCGTCCGGAACGAGTTGAATGCGGCCTGCAGCCAGATGCCCAGGCCGTCGACGGCGCCGAGATATTCGGCGGTGACGGCCGTGCCGAATACGTAGGCGGCGGAGATGCGGATGCCGCCGAAGATCTGGCGCGCGGCCACGCGCAGCTTGACGTGCCAGAGCGTCCAGGAGCGGGTGGCCCCGCAGGTCAGTGCCACGTCCTCGTAGAACCGCGGCACGGCGTCGAGTCCGCGCGTGGTCTGCACGGCGATCGGGAACACCCCCAGCACCGCCACCAGCACGATCTTGCCGAACGGTTCGAATCCGAACCAGATGACGAACAGCGGCGCAATCGTGATGAGCGGAATCGTCTGGGCAGCCACCAGCAGCGGACTGACCGCGCGGTCCAGCGTCTTCGACAGATGCAGACCGATGCCGATGATCACGCCCGCCGCCACGGCGATCAGGAAGCCGGCCACCGCCTCCACCGTGGTTACGGCTGGGGGCGCCCCCCAAACCGGCCCCGGGCGCTACACCGAC
>OBYB01001416.1_pt1 | contig 10265 bp, 7 predicted proteins | sample 1538181 | NCBI WGS metagenome assembly OBYB01 (sample SAMEA2580157, study PRJEB22360) | human gut metagenome | biome: human gut; feature: human-associated habitat; material: faeces | place: Denmark | collected 2008/2010 | reverse complement strand
CGAGGTGGCGCCCATGGGAACCGCCCAGTCGACGTCCAGCCGCCCCTGCTCGTCCAAACCGATCTCGCCGATTCGGCTCAGCACCGCCTCCAGCTGCACCGAGGCGATCAGCGGCGATTCCTCGTTCTCCTCCAGGATCGCCCGAACCTCGTCGTCGCCGACGACCGCGTCATCGTGCATGACATCCAGCTCCGCCACCGTGTCGGCGCGGAGCAACCCGCGCAGCGGTTCGGGCAACGGGCGCCGATCACGCCACACCCCCTGGCGCTTCACGGCCAACGAGGCGTGCACCGGCAGCGGCGTAATCTCGCACAACCCGCGGTCGCCTGCAAACCGCACCGCATGACGGACGGGCTTCAACACATTCAACACGGCCAGCGGATCATCGTCGAAGATCGGATTATCAAGCCTGCCGTCCTTGAGCGGCGGCAACGCCTCCATCAGGAACGGCGTGCGGTCAAACCCCAAAGACAGCAGCGGACGGCCCGCAAGCCCGTCCTCATGCGCGGTCACATCCACCCCCATCACCCGCACGCTGGAGGCAAACGCAACCTGCGCCATCAGACCGGCCAATCGTATGGCATAGGCCGCCGCGCAGGCCGGACGTCCGGCACGGGCGTCGTACCAGCCTCGCTCCCCCACGCGGGAAGCGGGGAAGGCGTCTGCCGAGGGCACGGTGAACCGCACCGCCATCACCCCGGCGTCAAGATCCACGTCGAACCGGTATTCCAGCCGGAACGGCAGCCTCAACCGTTCGCAGGTGTCAACGAATCGTGTGGATACATCCCAGATGTCGCCGCGGGTGCCCTCCGCGCCCCGAATGGTGCGGTACGGGTTGTCGGGGCGCCCGCGCTGCGCCACCGCCACTGCATTGCGCGAAATCTCGCGCAGCGCCCCTTGGGCGGCCTGCACGCAGAACAGCTCGTCGAACGCGTGGAGCATGCCGGTGCCGCCGTCGGCCGCCCCCGCCGCCCCCTCCCCGAACCACAGGCGGTTTCGCCCCCCCCCCCCGGGGTCAGCCTCAACGGCGAGCAGCGTGGCCCGCTGCTCTGGGGATACGTCGTCGTCGAACCGCAGCCAGAACAGCGATGTGGAGCCCAGACGGACCAGTGTCACGTTGTGTTCCGCGGCGATGGCACGCACGTCGGCCGCCCCCGCCTCCACCAGTTGGCGGGCGGCGAAGCGCTCGAACCCGCTCGCCTGCCCCTGCTGGGTGGTGCCGCGCCAGATCAACGCGTCGAGTGCATCGGGCAGCGGACCGTCCAGCAGGTCGAGGATGACCTCCCCGATGCGGCCGCCGCCCGTGCCGGCCGCAACGCCCTGCGTCTGCGGAATGTGGACGAAGGTGAGCCAGCTGACCGCCAGGAAGTACCGCAGCTCCCAGTTGCGGGTGAGGAAGAATCGCCCCGGATCACGCGTTGGGTTGACGAAACCGTATCTCTGGTCCCATGTCGTCTGGTATTCGCCCACGATTACCGGTTGACCGCCGCCGTTCGGGTCTGGGACGCGAATGGCGCCCTGCCCCTTCCTGTCCTGCCATTGAACCAGTTCCAGCGACGGGCGCAGACCGGCAAGACCGGTCAGCGGTCGATCGCACGAGTAGACCTTGCCGTCAGCGGCCAGCCACGCGAGCAACCGCGCGCGACGGCCGGGCAGCAGTTCGGCCACATAGCCGAAGCCGTGCTCGGGATTGCGGCAGGCGTCCCACACCACGCCATAGGTCACGCCTTCGGGCCGGCCGGTGATGGCGGCCAGCTTGCTCGTCTTGGAGAATAACGGCAGTTTGATGACGACGGGATCCTGGTCCATTACGACCTCCTTGTCCTCGTATGCTGTTCCATCCTAGCCGGTTCCGGCCCACTTGGCGGGCGTCCCCCAACCCGTTTGGTTCCGGCCCGATCGACCGAAGGCGGCACGGAAATTCATCCGACGTTCATGTTTGAGCATGCACGGCGGCGACACACCATTTAGGATGAACAGTGACAAAGGAGCGTTATGGAACAACACACTCAGAACACCGGTAACCTGGCCGGCGCCCTCAAAGGGCAGGATGCCCCCGAAGCGCTTTCGACCGGGGAGTTTCCGGTGCAGCCGGCGGGCAAACTCACGCCGCGCGAGAAGCGGTGGATTATGTACGATGTCGGCAATTCCGCGTTCGTGCTGCTGTCCACCGCGGTGGTGCCGATCTACGCGAACTCGCTGCTGGAGGCCGCGGGGCAGGACAACATCGTGTCCACGTGGGGGTACGCGCAGACCGTGGCCTCGCTGGTGATCGCGCTGCTGATGCCGATCCTGGGGTCGATCGCCGATGTGCAGGGCATGAAGATCAGGTTCTTCCTCGGTTTCTTCCTGACCGGCGTGGTGATGTGCCTGGGCATGTCACTGCCGCTGGGGTGGCTGGCGTTCCTGATCGTGTACGTGCTGGTCACCATCGGATTGAACGGTTCGCTGACGTTCTACGATTCGATGCTGATCGACACCACGTCGAACGAACGGATGGACAAGGTGTCCTCGCACGGCTACGCATGGGGCTACGTGGGATCCACGATCCCGTTCATCGTATGCATCGCGGTGATTTTCGGCGGGCCGTCGCTGCTGGGCCTGGACACGGCCACCTGCACGCGCATCTCGTTCCTCATCACCGCCGTATGGTGGGTGGCGTTCACCGTGCCGCTGCTGCGCAGCTACCGGCAGGTCCACTACCGCACGACCGCCGATCATACGGCCGAGGCGGTACGCGGCACGTTCCGGGAGCTGGCCGCCACGTTCCGCAGAATCGCGCATGACAGGTCGCTGCTGCTGTTCATGATCGCGTTCTTCTTCTACATCGACGCGGTGAATACCGTCATCTCCATGTCCACCTCGTACGGCACACAGCTGGGCATCGATTCCACGCAGCTGGTCATCGCGCTGCTGGTCACGCAGTTCGTGGCGTTCCCATGTGCGATCCTGTACGGACGTCTGGCCGGACGGTTCGGCGCCAAGCGGATGATCGTGATTGCGGTGATCGCCTATCTGGGTATTGTGATGTTCGCCGCATTCTTCCTGAAAACGGCTGTGGAGTTCTGGATTCTGGCGATTCTGGTGGGCATGTTCCAGGGCGGCATCCAGGCGCTCTCACGCTCGTACTACGGCAAAATCATTCCGAAGGACCACGCCAACGAGTACTACGGCTTCTACGACATCTTCGGCAAGACCGCCTCGGTGCTGGGCACGTTCCTGGTGGCCACGACCACGGCCGTGACGGGCAACGCGTCGGCCGGCGTGCTGTCGATCGCGGTGCTGCTGGCGGCGGCGCTCGTGCTGCTGCTCATGCAGAAGGATCCGACGGCGAGATAACGAACAGTGGTGCGCACTACTGCAGGTTTGATGATCTCACTAGGCTTTTTCCGCGAAGTTGAATGATTTAGCCTGCGGCAGTGCGCACCAGCCCTGAGCATAATCCCCCACCGCTATGGCGTTTCTCCGATTTCCGCGCCATGATTGTTCCAAACCAACCAGCAGGAGATCGTCATGACCGAAGATTCCAAGACCACGCTCGCCCACGCCTACCGCATCGAACACGATTCGCTGGGCGAACTGCCCGTACCGGCCGACGCCTACTGGGGCATCAACACGCAACGCGCCATCGGCAACTTCCCGGTTTCCGGCATCACCGATTCGCAGCACCCCAGCCTGATCCGCTCCTACGCCACCGTCAAACGCGCCTGCGCCGAAGCCAACGACGAGCTCGGTCTGCTCGACCACGACCGTGCGCGATTCATCAAAGCCGCCTGCCTGGAGGTGGAATCAGGCAAACTCGCCGACCAGTTCCCCGTCGATGTGCTGCAGGGCGGCGCCGGCACATCCACCAACATGAACGTCAACGAGGTCATCGCCAACCGCGCGCTCGAACTGGCCGGCCATCCGCGCGGCGACTACGCGTTCATCCACCCCAACGACCACGTCAACCACTCGCAGTCCACCAACGACACCTATCCTGCGGCCTGCAAGCTGGCGATCATCGACGCGCTCGGCCCCCTGACCGAGCAGTGCCGCAACCTGGCCCGCGCCTTCCACGACCTGGCCGACAAGCACATCCACGACGTCACCATCGGCCGCACCCAGTTGCAGGACGCGGTGCCGATGACCTTCGGCCAGGAGTTCCACACCTTCGCCACGTTCCTCAAGATGGACGTGGCCGCGCTCGAGGCCCTGGTTCCGCAGCTCGCCGTGCTCAACCTGGGGGCCACCGCCATCGGCACCGGCATCTGCGCCGACCTGCGGTTCCGCGAGGCCGCGATCGACCATCTGGCCCGCATCACCGGCCTGCCGGTGACCGCCGCCCCCGACCCGCTGGCCGCCGTCACCGACATGAGCGCGTATATCGCCGCGTCGGCCGCGCTGAAGAACCTGGCGATCCACCTGAAGAAGGCCGCCGACGACCTGCGTCTGCTCAACTCGGGCCCGCGCTCCGGCTTCGGCGATCTGCGTGTGCCGCCGCGCCAGGCCGGTTCGAGCATCATGCCCGCCAAGGTGAACCCGGTGATTCCCGAATGCGTGGACCAGTGCTGCTTCGTGATCTTCGGCATGGACGTGACCGTGAACTGGGCCGCCGCCGAGGGCCAGTTGCAGCTCAACGCGTTCGACCCGGTGATGACGCACGAGATTCTGACCGGCATGGAGCTGATGGACAATGCTATGCGCATCTTCCGCGAGAACTGCGTGGAGGGCATCGAGGTGAACCTGGAGACCGGACGCCGGTACGCGGAGGGCTCGCCGTCCATCTCGGCGGCGCTGAACGACGCGATCGGCTACGAGCGCGCGTCGGCAATCGCCAAGGAGGCTGTGGCGACGGGCCGCACGGTGCGCGAGGTGGCCGGCGAGCGCACCGACCTGCCGGCGGACCAGCTCGATGCGCTGCTTGATCCGATCACGCTCTCCCGCCGTCTGGGCCAGACCTGCCGCGAACGTCGGGATTCCGGACTCTGACACATTCACTCCCATCTCCTGTCCCTCGTCCTTGGGATTCCGCCATTCAGGAGGATGGTTCAGAGTCACAATGCGTCAGAGTCCGTGAAGGTCCGGCGAAGGACTTACGGACGTCCCGGCTAAGATGGTGGGCAGGAAGGAGGCCGCCATGGCAAGCCAGACCTCAAGAGCCACTGACAACATCATCGACTACGTGCGCACGCGCACGGGGTCGTTCGACGAACGCCCGTTCAACGACGTGGACGCGCTGGTGTTGGCCTCGCTCGCCTACCAGACGATGCCCGACGCGGTGCCGACGCTGACCGACTGGGAGCACCGGTACGGTACGGCCGCCGACCGCTGGCGCACACTGATGTCCGATCCGGGGACCGCATTGCGCCATCCGCTGAATTCGTTGCGCGCGCTGCGCCATCCCGTTTTCCCCGCCACCACGCTGGCCGACGCGGCCGCCGACCTGCACCCGCAGGATTTCGACCATAACGCCGGATACACCGGATTGGCCGACCCGAAGCTCACCGAGGCCCTGTTCGCCGCAATGACCCGCAACCCCCGTTTCTCGTCGATTCGCGTGGGCGCGGTCGACGAGCAGTTCAGCCATGAGCACCAGACGCAGTTCGCGGCGATGACGCTGCTGCTGCCCGACGGCACGCTGGTGGTGTCGTTCCGCGGCACGGACACCTCGTTCGTCGGCTGGAAGGAGGACTTCAACATGGCCTTCCAGTATCCGGTGCCCGCCCAGCAGCTTGCGGCCGACTACGTGACGCGCGTGGCGCGGCTCTGGCAGGGCGATCTGGTGCTGCTCGGCCATTCCAAGGGCGGGAACCTGGCCGTGTATGCGGCGCTGCAGGCCGGTGACGACGTGCTGCCGCGCATCCGCCGCGTCTATTCGTTGGACGGCCCCGGATTCCCGGCCGACGTGGTGGCGGGCGACCGGTACCGCGCCGTGGCTGACAGAATCGTCAAGATCATTCCGGATTCGTCGATCGTGGGCATGATCCTGGATTCACCGGAGCATTGCGTGGTGGTCAAGTCGAATGAGTACGGCCCGATGCAGCATCTGGCGTTCTCCTGGCAGGTGGATCGCGACCGGTTCGTGACCGTGCCGGAGGTTTCGGCCACGTCCCGCGAGTTCAAACGCTCGTTGGACCGGATGCTGGCCGGCATGACGCCCGACCAGTGCGAGCGCGTGGTGGATGCGTTGTTCAAGGTGCTCGCCGCCAGCGACGAGCACGGCCTGATCGGTCTGATGGAGGCGGGTCCGAAGACGATTCCTGCGATGCTGGGCGCGTTCGCGGGACTGACCGACGAGGAGCGTCAGCACATTCTGGAGGCCGCCGGCATCCTGCTCAAGGCCTCCTTCCCGCTCCCCTGGCAGTCCGCACGCCCCTCCTCCTGACGGGGGTGCAGGCCCGCCCGCAGAAACCTACGCCTCCGGCTTCTCGAACGGCGCGTTGAGCACACGGTCGCGCCAGTAATACACGTCGTCGACCAGGGTCAGGTTGAAGTTGGCGTAGAACCGTTCGCCGACGAACGTGTTGCACCCCCAGTTCGCGTGCAGCGGTGGTTCGATGTATGAGCCCTCGCCGATGCCGCCGAGCAGTCGCTGCAGGAGGGTGGCGCGGCGGCCGGCCTCCCCCGGACGCGTGGCGTTGAAGTCGTAGAGCAGTTCCAGTTGGGCACGCTGGGCGTCAAGCATCTCCTCGTCGTCGCACAGATAGACATCGCCGGATTGCATGATGTCCAGCACTCGTTGCGGCACCGCCATGGCAACCTCCTTGTCAGCGGGATTGCGCCCCATCCTACCGCACGGGGTGGCGTTCCATCCGGGGCGGCGGGTTCGCCGGCAGCCGATTCGCGCCACGGGGCGGGTATCATATAGATGGTATGTCTAATTAATTGGGCCAAGGAGATGATGCACATGCCGCGCCCACGTCACGATTCGGAACTGCTGCCAGCCAAGGAACGGATGCGCAACGCGTTCTGGGCGCTGCTGGAGGACCGCGAATACCGCAAGATCACCGTCACGGACATCGTGCATGAAGCGCAGGTGAACCGCAACTCGTTCTACTACCATTACGGCAGTCTCAGCGAGCTGGCTGACGACGCGATCCTGCAGGAGGTGGAGAACACGTCCATCGCTCAGCTGGTCGACGAGACCACCGACGACCACGGCATACCTTCCATGGACGACGACGCCGTGCGCGAACACTGGCGCAAGCGCATCAGCGCCGCCATCAACTCCTCCGAACACCGCACACGGCTCAACCACATGGCGCTTCTGGCCGGCCCGCACAGCTCCCCCGAACTGATGGACTCGCTACGCGATTTCACGCGTATGACCCTGTTCACCGCGCTGAAGCTGGACGAAAGCGATATGACGCTGCGCAGCGACCTGTACATCGACTTCGCCGTCGGCGGGATTCTGGCGATTCTGCGCCGTTGGCCGGAGCTGCGGGAGATGAACGTGGCGCAGACCCTGTACGACGACGACATCGCCACCATGGCCATCGGACTGTACCTGTCGATGTCGGGCGACGAGGTGCGCGACTCGTGGGAGCGCATCTTCCGCCGCCGCGGGGAGGCCCCTGCCAATCAGCAGTAGGACCGTCCCTCGGCGGCAACCAGGGGACCGACCTCCCAGCACTCATGATTTAGCGTCTATGGCACCGTTCCTATTGAACCGGTGCCATAGACGCCGCCGAACGTGTCACGCGCTCACGAGCGTGCGCACAGCGGCCCCTGCCAGTCCGGGTACTCCACGTCGCGCGCGGACTCGACCGGCTCCTCCGGCAGATGCCTGGCCGGAATCGTCTTGGGCTTGAACGGGAACTTCTCGGCGCGCATCTTCTCGTATGCGGCGATCTCGTCCTCATGCTGCAGCGTCAGGTCGATGTCGTCATAGCCGTTCATCAAGCGCCAACGGGTGTAGTCGTTGACCTCGAACGGCAGCGTCACGTCGCCGCAGGTCACGGTACGCTCGCCCAGATCCACGGTCATCTCGCGGCCGGGCTCCTCCTCGAGCAGCTTCCACAGCAGCTCCACCGACTCCTGCGGCATGATGGCGGCCAGCACGCCATTCTTGGCGGTGTTGCCGTAGAAGATGTCCGCAAAACGCGGGGAGATGACCACGCGGAAGCCGTAATCGTGCAGCGCCCACACCGCGTGCTCGCGGGAGGAGCCGATGCCGAAGTCCGGCCCGGCCACCAGGATGCGCCCCTTGCCGGCATACTCGGGCTTGTTCAGCACGAACTCCGGGTCGCGTCGCCAGGCGTAGAACAAGGCGTCCTCGAAACCGGTTTTGGTCACGCGCTTGAGGAACACGGCGGGGATGATCTGGTCGGTGTCCACATTCGAACGGCGCAGCGGAACGCCCACGCCGGTCACCACAGTCAGTTTTTCCATCAGTGTTTTCCTTTACAGACTCTACAGATCGGCGGGGCAGGAGATGGTGCCGCGGATGGCGGTGGCGGCGGCCACGGCGGGCGAGGCCAGATGCGTGCGGCCGCCCTTGCCCTGGCGCCCCTCGAAGTTGCGGTTCGACGTGGACACGCAGCGCTCGCCCGGCACCAGCTTGTCCGGGTTCATGCCCAGGCACATCGAGCAGCCGGCGTTGCGCCACTCGGCGCCGAAGTCCTTGAAGATCCGGTCCAGTCCCTCCTGCTCCGCCTGCAGACGCACGCGGGAGGAGGCCGGCACCACCAGCACGCGGTGAATCGACTCGGCCTTGTGGTGGCCCTTCATGATCGCGGCGGCCTGACGCAGATCCTCAATGCGGCCGTTCGTGCAGGAGCCGATGAACACCGTGTCCACCGGGATGTTCTTGATCGGCGTGCCCGGTTCCAGCCCCATGTACTTGAGCGCGGAGGCGGCGGCGTTGCGCGCGGTCTCGTCGGCGATCTGCTCCGGCACCGGCACCGTGGCGGTGATCGGCGCGCCCTGGCCGGGGTTCGTGCCCCAGGTCACGTACGGCTGCAGGTCGGCGGCGTTGAGCGTCACCTCCTTGTCGAAGATGGCGTCGTCGTCGGTTTTCAGCGTCTTCCAGTAGGCCACGGCCTTGTCCCACATCTCGCCCTCCGGCGCATGCGGGCGACCCTTCAGATATTCGAACGTCACCTCGTCGGGGGCGATCATGCCGGCACGTGCGCCCGCCTCGATCGACATGTTGCAGATCGTCATGCGCGCGTCCATCGACAGCTTGCGGATGGCCTCGCCGCGGTATTCGATCACGTGGCCCTGGCCGCCGCCGGTGCCGATCTTGGCGATGATGGCCAGGATGATGTCCTTGGCGGTCACGCCTTCGGGCAGCTCGCCCTCCACGTTCACGGCCATGGTCTTGAACGGCTTGAGGCTCAGCGTCTGCGTGGCCATCACATGTTCGACCTCGCTGGTGCCGATGCCGAACGCGAGCGCGCCGAACGCCCCGTGCGTGGAAGTGTGCGAGTCGCCGCACACGATGGTCATGCCCGGCTGGGTCAGACCCAGGATCGGGGCGAATGCGTGCACGATGCCCTGGTCGGCGTCGCCCAGCGGGTGCAGGCGCACGCCGAACTCCTTGCAGTTGTGTTCCAGCGTGCTCAGCTGCGTGGCGCTCGTCTCGTCCGGGTTCGGACGGTCGATGTCCACGGTGGGCGTGTTGTGATCTTCGGTGGCGATCAACTGATCGACGTGGCGCGGCTTGCGTCCGGCCAGACGCAGTCCTTCGAACGCCTGCGGGCTGGTGACCTCGTGCATCAGCATCAGATCGATGTACAGCAGATCGGGCGCGCCATCGTCACCCTTGCGTACCAAATGATCGGCCCAGACCTTTTCGGCCAACGTACTTCCCATATTCCAAGTCTCCTTTGGTGTCAACCGTTTTGGGTTTCTCACCGTAAAAAACTTCAGCCATGCGGTATCCACATGGCCTCTCCTGTACGAGTATGGAGCCTGAACGGGGGCGCGAACTTTTGCGTTTCGAAATATGAGATGGCATAATCCAATGTATGACTGCTTCCAACACCACTGACCAGATTGCGGATCAGACCGCCGAGTCCGCGCTCAATGTTGTCCCGGATAACGAGATCCACTCCGGCGTCGGCGTGCTCGATAAAACCGTCAAGATCCTGGATGCGCTGGAATCCGGCCCGGCCACGCTGGCGCAGCTGGTCTCCGCAACCGGTTTGGCGCGGCCGACCGCACACCGTCTGGCGATTGCGTTGGAACGGCATCGTTTCGTCCTGCGCGACCAGCACGGGCGGTTCACGCTCGGCTCGCGGTTCGCCGAGCTGGCCGCGGCCGCCCGCGGGGTGAACTTG
>OBYB01001399.1_pt1 | contig 10357 bp, 8 predicted proteins | sample 1538181 | NCBI WGS metagenome assembly OBYB01 (sample SAMEA2580157, study PRJEB22360) | human gut metagenome | biome: human gut; feature: human-associated habitat; material: faeces | place: Denmark | collected 2008/2010 | reverse complement strand
GGCGGCCGGCGTGCCGGGGCGTGGCGAGTAGATGAACGTGAACGCCGAGGAGAAGCGCGCCTGGCGCACCACGTCCATGGTCTGCTGGAAGTCCTCTTCGGTTTCGCCGGGGAAGCCGACGATGATGTCGGTGGAGATCTGCGCGTCGGGCATGGCGGCGCGGATGCGGCCCAGTATGTCGAGGAACTTGGCGGAGCGGTAGGAGCGGCGCATCGCGCGCAGGATGCGGTCGGAGCCGGACTGCAGCGGGAAGTGCAGCTGGTGCATGATGTTCGGCGTTTCGGCCATCGCGGCGATGACGTCGTCGGTGAAGGCGGCCGGGTGCGGCGAGGTGAAGCGCACGCGTTCGAGACCGTCGATGGTGCCGCAGGCGCGCAACAGCTTGCTGAAAGCGTATCGATCGCCAATACCATAACCGAACGAATTCACGTTCTGGCCGAGAAGCGTAACCTCCTTGGCACCATCGGCCACACATTGGCGAATCTCATCAAGAATGTCACCGGGGCGGCGGTCCTTTTCCTTGCCTCGCGTGGTGGGCACAATACAGAACGTGCAGGTGTTATTGCAGCCCACGGAAATCGCCACCCACGAGCTGATGCGGGAGGCGCGGGCGGCGGGAAGCTGGCTCGGGAACTGCCGCAATTGTTCAGTGACCTGGACCTGCGCCTTGCCGGTCGCACGATTCTGATCCAACAGCTTGGGCAGATCTTCGATGTTCTTGGTACCGAACACCGCGGAAACCCATGGCGCAGTATCCGCGATCTTCTTGCGGTCAAGCTGGGCCATGCAGCCGCCAACGGCGATCTGCAGGTTCGGCCGAACCAGTTTGACGCGATTGAATCGGCCAATGGTGCCATACATGCGTTCGGCTGCGTTCTCGCGTACCGCACAGGTATTGAGCACCAGCAAATCGAGGTCATTGTCATTGATCTGGTCCTCGGTTGCAGGCACGTAGCCATTGGCCTCCAGCACGCCGGCGATGCGCTCGGAATCGTGCACGTTCATCTGGCAGCCGAGCGTATGGATATGGAACACGCCCTTGCCGCGTTTCCCCAGCAAACCATCGGTTCCATCGGCTGCAATCGAGGCGCGCTCCGCCTCGGTCATCATGTCTTCATTCATAACGACCGATTCTATCGACGGGGTTCGTCATGCTCCGGTCACGTATGCCATTGGTTGTCACGATGTCAAATTATGGGTTCTTGGAAAGATTCCCCGCGAACGTCCAGATTGGCTGGAATCCGCCGAGTATATTGGTGGACGTGATACTTGACCGACATAGCCGACTCAAAACCTCCGATCTGCAAGCCCGTCTCAAAGCGTTGGATCTTCCGGGAGGCACCTTCACTCCCGAACAGGTCGTTGAATTCGTTGACCTCATGCAGGTGTATGAAGGCGCGATGTACGAGATCAGCACCAAACTGGAGATTCTCGACGACGAGTTCCAGGTGCGGTTCAGCCATGACCCGATACATCATATGGAACGCCGTCTGAAGTCGGTGAGCTCGATCATCGGCAAACTGGAGCGCAAGGGTCTGCCGATCGGCGTCAATTCGATTAAGGACAATCTGTTCGATGTGGCCGGCATCCGCGTGATCTGTAATTACCGCGACGACGTGTATTCCGTGTCCAACTATCTGTCGTCGCAGTCCGATATTCAGGTGCTGCGCGTCAAGGATTACATCAAGAACCCGAAACAGAACGGGTATCGTTCATTGCACGTAATCTACGCGGTGCCCGTGTTCCTCTCCTCGGGCGCGCATTACACGCCGGTGGAGGTGCAGTTCCGCACCATCGCCATGGATTATTGGGCGTCGCTGGAGCATGCGCTGCGCTACAAGACCGATTTGCCGGACAACAAGCTCGCCGAGCATTCCCAGACGCTGCTCGACTGCGCGCGCTCATTGCAGAACATCGAGGTACAGATGCAGAACATCCACCGCGACATCAACGGCGCGCCGCAAGTGGGCGAAGCGCCTAAGACCTCGGACTGAGGTGCTATGGAATCGGCCTGCGGCCGATTCTTCCACCGTTGCGGCCACTTCGGCAGCCTGGCCGGCGCTTGGGCCAGTAGGGTGCCGAGGAAGATGAGGGCGCAGCCGAGGTAGCCGCGCGGGGTCATCACTTCACCGAGAAGCAACGCACCGCCTACCGCCGAGAAGAACGATTCGAGGCTCATCAGCAGGCTGGCTCGCGTCGGTGGCACCCATTGCTGGCCGACCACCTGCAAGGTGTACGCGATGCCCACCGAGCCGATGCCGGCGTACAGAATCGGAATCCAGGAATGAGCAGCGCCGGCCCAGTCGACCGAGCCTTCGATCAGCGAACCCGCCCAGCTCAGCACGGCGGTGGTGCAGAACTGGCCGAATGAAAGCTTGATGGCGTCCACGGTGCCGCCCAAAGTATCGATCACCAGAATATGCACGGCGAACAGCACGGCCGTGAACACGAGCAGGATATCCGCCAGGCCGATCGAACCGAAACCATCGGTGATGCACAGCAGATAGAAGCCGGCGATGGACAGCGCCACGGCCACGAACACCAGCATGCCGATGCGCCGGCGCAGGAACACGAAGGCCAGCAACGGCACCATCACGATGTACATGGCGGTCAGGAATCCCGCACGGCCGGCCGATTTGCCGTACAGAATGCCATACTGCTGCAGGGTGCTGGCGGTGAACAGCACGATGCCGCAGATCACGGAAATGACCACCGGGTTGGCGAGCAATCGCGCCACGGCCGAATCGGGCTTGTTCGCATTCAGCTTGGCACCGGTGATGGTAACGACGTCGGATGCACCGTTCGATGCGGCATCTGTGGAGACGGCCACGGATGCCTCGGTCCCAACGACATCGGCCCCGGCTGTATCGCCCTTATCCGCGCTCCCCCGGCCACGCATCCACAGCAGAATCGGCACCAAAGACAGTGCTCCCAGCGTGAAGCGCGCGGCGTTGAAGAACATCGGCGACATCGAATCCATGCCCTGGACCTGCGCCACGAACGCAAAACCCCAGATCAGCGCGGTCAACAACAGGCTCAGCATGCCTACGAGTTCTTGTCTTTTCACGGGGAGCCAGCCTAACGTGCGAATGTGACAGACATGAAAAAGCCCGGCCACAATGTGGTCGGGCTGTGACGTTTGACAGGCAGGCTACATGCCGCTCGCCAATCGGCTGTCGAGGCTAGTCCCTGTTGCCGAGCAGCTGCAGGATGTACAGGAACATGTTCACGAAGTCGAGGTACAGGTTCAGGGCGCACAGGATGGAGATCTTCTTGACCATTTCCGGGCCCTGGGCCTCGTATTCGGTCAGCAGCGCGCGCGTGGACTGCGCGTCGTAGATGGTCATGCCGGCGAACAGGATCAGGCCGATGGCGCAGACGATCTTGGTCATGCCGTCGACCTGCACGAAGGCGAGCACGATCTGCGAGATGATGAGCACAATCAGGCCGATCATCAGGATCGGGCCGGCCTTGAGCATGTTGAACTTGGTAGTCATGCCGAACATGGTCAGCGCAAAGAAGAACGCGGCGGTGACACCGAGTGCCACGCCGATCGAGCCGAGGTCGTAGACCATGAAGATCGAGCTCAAGGTGAAGCCCATCAATGCGGCGTACACATAGAACATGACGCGCGCGGTGGCCGACTTCATCTTGGTGACGCGCATGCCGAGCACCACGGCCAGGGCAATCTGCACCACGCACAGGCCGATGAGGCCCACCATGCCGGTGGCCATGAGGAAGCTGTAGTAGGCTCCGGTGATCTGGCCGAGCACGGCGACCACGGCGGTGACGAGGATGCCGATGGTCATCTCGCCGTACACCTTGGTCACTGAGACTCGGCGGGCTTCCTCATAGTTGTAGGTCATCGTCGTGTTGATGGTGGCCGCACCCGCACCGGCACCAGTACCCTGCGGCACGTATTGGTAGGTGGGAGCGCCCTGCGGCTGGGCATAGTAGTTCTGGCCGTAACCGGACTGTGCGTATTGCTGGCCATATCCAGACTGTTGGGCGGCGTTGTAATCAGGCGTGTTGTATTGCGGGTTGTATTGCCCGTTGTTCTGGGGCTGCTGACCGAATGTCATAATCGCTCCTTTAGCGTTTGTTCCAGTACCAATCTTAGAGGAACAAAGCTGAACATTCCATGAATATGATCGATCGGCTCGTTCTGCTCATCTCAAAGCGTAACGGGCGTTTCCGCCATGCGCGTGGCATGCACTTGAGATTCGATTGACATTCGATCGCAGCTTGGACCGCCGCGCGATTCACTGCAACGTGAAGGTATGCGTCACCTTGGTGTCTTGATCCGTTGATAGGAACGCAGTGACATCCACCGTAATCGGCGAATCGTCTTGCAGCACATAGCCCAGCGTCACCGTTGCCGCGGTCCCGGGCTGTGCTTGGGCCAAATACGAATTCGCGTCATAGCCTTCAGGCTGATCGAAGTATACTGCCGTCTCCAGTTCGGTGCCGTTCTGGAACACGTTCGGGTGAGCCAAAGTGGCGAACGAGTTGTTCTTGGACGTGTTGTTCGTCCATTCATAAGTCACCAGAGCGGTGGGCTTGCCGTTATAGTCGTTGACGCTTTTCACGGCGGAGACTATTTTCACGTGGGCACCTTCGATATCACCTTCCAAATCCTGCTCGCCCTGCGCTTTCTGCTCGGATGCCTTGCTCTTGGAGGCATCAGACGATTTGCCCGCGGACTTTGATGATGAGGATTGTGACGTGTCGATGCCCTTGGACTCCTTAATGGAATCGTCAATGGCCTTGCTGGCAGCGGACTGCATGGCCAGCGTGATCACAATGGCCAACACCGACAGCACCGCCGCCACAATGGACAGCACCTTGCCGCGTTTCTTGCCCCGGAAGGTGCCCACTATGGCGATAATCGCCAGTATGACGCCGATGAAGCCAAGGATTGCGGCGATATTGTTGACGATGGGAATAAAACTCAGCACCAAACCCAACGCGCCAAACACCACGGCCGCGATGCCGCAGATGGTGGTATGCAGATGTTGCGGTTGCGGCGGCTGAGGCTGAGGCTGTTGTGGCTGGTACTGCTGTGGGGATGAGGGAACCGGCTGCGGGGCGATGTTGTGGTTGGACATGATGTGCTCCTTCTCGTATCTTCCCCGAAATAGGGATGTGAGCACGACGCTACCGGCCGCGAAACAGCGACGTTAGTGGACGAACGGTCATTGTTCGTTGCCTGTTCGGGCAATACGGAGGTGATAACGGTGCCCGCATGTCCAGTGGCGGGGGCCGGATGCAGGTCATACAGTGGAAAGCATGACGAACCCACAACGCGCCGCCGGGCCATACCCCGGTTTCCGACCCGGCTCACGGCCTGACGCTCGCCCTATGCCCGGCACGGGGTCCCCGGTTCCTACACCGGATACGGACGAGGTGCCCGTGACTACGCGCGTATGGTGTTCGGTCGTTATGGTGCCATTGGCCAGTTTCATGTGCATGGCGCAAACCTCGTTCTTCGCCCAGAATTTTGCGCAGGATTCCGCAGGATACACGCTGATGGTCCTCTGCACCTTGCTGGCATTCCCGGCAGGGTTCCTGCTCTTGGCCCGCAGCGAATACCCGGAGGCGACGTTCTGGATCGCCTGCGCGCTGGTGGTCGTGTTCCCGTATGACTCGCTCATCGCACTGATGGCGATGGCCTCATTGCTCGCCCGTCGTTCAAACCGGAACACGACCATCCGCGCCACGGTTGGCGGCACCATCGTGACGCTCATCTCCCAGCTCCGCGACGCCCTGCAACAGCCCAAAGCCTCGATTTGGCATCTGATTTTCGCTCAACCGCATACCGGCGGCGATTCAGGCTCCCCGATGGTGATGCTGGTGGAGGAGCCGACCGTCATCATCACCGCCACGGTGGTCTCACTGGTGTTCGTGACCATCGCTACGCTCATCGGCCTGCATATCCGTTCGCGCGCCCGCCTGCGCACGGCGAATGCGGTGGCCAGCGCGGCCACCACGCATGCCGCGACCCTGCAGACCGACCTGACCAACCAGCAGCTCGCCGACGCCATCGCAGCCGAAGCGCACGACACCCTCGCGCATTCCCTGTCCCTGATGGCCCTGAACGCCAGCGCGCTCAAGGCGGAGGCGGCCAAGCTCGGCGACTCCCCCGAAGCGCAATCGTTGGCGGATAAGGCCGAGGACATCCGTCGGCAGTCGGCCGGGGCATTGGACGAGGCCCACTCGATCATCGACATGCTGCGCAACCCGCACCAGGCATGGGAGCAGCTCGCCCCGTCCGACGACACGTCGCTGACCCGCGAATCGCTGGATGCGCTGATTGCGGACACGCGCAACTCGGGCACGTCGCTCAACACCTGGATCGATATCCAGCAGCTGAGCGTGATGGATGAGTCAATCGGCAAGGTGGCCTACCGCGCGATCCAGGAGGGATTGACGAACGCGCGGCGGCACGCGCCCGGAGCGCCGGTGTCGTTGGAGGTCCCCGCCCCGCCGCAGGCGGGCGTGCATATCCATATCAGCAATCCGATCGCCACGGATGCGACCGAGACGCAGCGGGCCCATGGGGCCGGACTGCCTGGTTTGGCAGCGCGCGTGCACTCGGTCAACGGGCAATGCCGGTATGGGATGGACGATCGGCACCTGTTCCATGTCGACGTGCAACTGCCTTGGCGCAGCTAAGATGGCTAGCGTGAGTGAGAAGAACGGGAATAGTGTGTCTGGTGGAAAGCCCGAACGCGGCGGTCTGACCGGAAGCGGCACCGGCCTAGAGCCCAAGCCGATCCGGGTCAGCGTCATCGATGACGATCCGATGATCTGCCAGGCGATGAGCCTGATCCTCAACGATTATTCCCACGGGCGCATCGAAGTCGTCTCCACGTCCACCGATGGCGAGACCTGCGTGAGGCGGGCTGCCGAGGAAAAGCCGGATGTGGTGCTGATGGACATCGCCATGCCCGGCGTGGACGGCATCGAGGCGACCCGTCTGCTGCGCTCGCTCTCCCCCGCGCCGCACGTGCTGATCCTGACCTCGTTGAGTCCGTCCGGCACCGTGGAACGCGCGGTGGAGGCGGGCGCCGAGGGGTTCGTGTCGAAAACCGATGCGGCGGACGATATCATCCGCCGCATCATCGGGGTATGCGAGGGCGCGCCGCAGTTCAACACGGCCAGTCAGAAACAGCTGATCGACGATCTGAGCGTCACGCGGCCGCGTTCGCGCCGCGATGAGGCGCGCGCCCTGCTCGACGCGCTGCCCGACCGCGAGCGCGAGGCCGTGATGCTGGCGGCCGAGGGCTATACGAACGCCGAAATCGCCTCCCGCATGTTCATTTCGGAGCGTACGGCGAAGGCGCATCTTTCTTCCGCGGCGAACAAGCTCGACATGGGCCGCGTGCAGATGGCGCGGCTGGTGGAGCGGGCCGATCTGCCGGCGCGGCTGTAAGTCGTCCGGTTGTTGAGCCGTATCAGTCATAATGGGAATATGAGTGAAGCGATTATTCGAACATTACGTAGGGATGACTATCCGGCGCTGATCGACCTGGTGCGCCGCACCTGGTATGCCGAATTCGATGAGCGGACCGGTCTGCTGGCGGCCGAAGCGGACTGGGAGAACTGTCTGGCGCGCACCACCAACGCGTTCGTCGCCGAACTGGACGGCCAGCCGGTCGCCCTGATCGTGGGGCGCGTCGATGCGCTGGACCATCGGAGCCCGCTCAACTCGCATCGGATCAACTCGTGGAACGCGCTGGCGCGTCTCGTGTTCGCGAAGGGCGGAATCAAGGCCGCCGGCGAGATTCTGGGCATTCTCGGCATCGACAAACGGCTGCGCGCCCAGGCCGCGAGCGCCGGGCATGACTATGCGGCGGAAGTGGTGCTGTTCGTACTTGACCCGGCGGCGCGCGGCCACGGGCTGGGCCGGCGCATGTTCGAGACGCTGATGGACGCGTTCCGCCTGGCCGGCGTGCGCGACTACTTCCTGTTCACGGACACCACATGCGATGTCGGGTTCTATGTGCATCGCGGCCTGACGCAGGTGTGCGAGCAGTCACTGCCCGCATCCGTGCCGGGAGAAAACCCGTCTTCGTTCTACTTGTATGAGGGGTCGGTGCCCGAGCCGGCGTGATGTGCCCGCCGTCGGGCAAACACTGGTAGGCTTGAGCACAAGTTGGTATGCCGGCATACCGTCCACAGGCCGGCGACGAAGGGGCTGACATGGCAATCAGTGCGAAGGAACTACCACTCGGGAAAGTGTTCACCCCGGATTTCCGGTTCACGATCCCCTCATTCCAGCGGGCCTACATCTGGAAGACCGAGAACATCCTGCAACTGGTAAGCGACTTGGATGACGCCTGCAAGTCGCCCGGTACTCCGTACTTCCTCGGCTCGCTAATTCTGGTGCGCGAGGGCGATAACCGTTACGACGTAATCGACGGGCAGCAGCGGCTGGTATCCCTGTCGATCATCATCGCCGTGTTGCGCGATCTGGAGCGAGACCCGGACCTCATGCGCCAACTCGACGCGCTGCTGGTGGAGCCCGGCGACAAGCTGCGCGGCATCGTCACCGAGCCTCGCCTCACGTTGCGCGAGCGCGACGCGGCGTTCTTCCGCGAACACGTGCAGGAGGACAACCTCGAATCCGTGTTCGACATGAACGACGACGATCTGGCGACCGCTGCGCAACGCAATATCGTCGCCAACATCCGCAAGACGTACGACGAGATCTCCAATTGGTCGGATGCCGGACGCCAGCAATTCGCGCAGTATCTGGTCAACGAGGTGACGCTCGTCATCGTGACCACCGACGATCTCGACGGCGCGCATCGCATCTTCGACGTGATGAACATGCGCGGCCTGCCGCTCACCCCGTCAGACGTGTTCAAGGCGCGCGCCACGGCCAGCCTGTCGACCGCCGAACTTGACGTGTACGCCGCCCGCTGGGATGACATCATTGACCCGCTTGGCGACGATCCGCATGACTGTGAGGAATTCTTCGCCTATCTGCATCTCGTGCTCACGCACAAGCCGGCCACCGACAAGCTCATCGAGGATTTCCTGGCCGACGTGCTGCAACCGTACATCGACAAAGGCACGGTGCCCACGTTCATCAACCAGGTGCTGGCACCCTACGCGATGGCGTGGCGGATCATCGCACGCCCCAGCGATACCGTACTGCCCGCCGAGGTGCGTAGCCGGCTTGAGGGATTGGATGATTACCGCAGCCACGAGTGGAAGCCCGTGGCCATGTGGGCGTTGGTCAATTCGTATCGCGGGCTGGGCGACGCCGATTTGTCGCCGTTTGTGGTTCGTGCCTCGCGTATCGCCAGAACCACGGCCACGCTGGAATCGTTGGGTGCCCATGACGAGCGTCGGCTGCTGGAAATTCTGACCGCATTGGAACAGGTGACCGGCATCCGCACGCTGAATCGCACTGGAGCGTTGGAGCGGCGCGGTTATGCGAACGCCGCCATCCGTGATCTTGACAAGGGCTATTTGGTCCAGCGCGTGAACGGGTTGCATGTCTCGGACGGCGACCGTGAAGGCGCATTGGTCCGTTTGCATGGCGAGATGCAGGGTGACGGCGATTTGGTCCGTCTGCTGCTGATTCGCGCCAACGAGCAGAAGGCCGGCATGCAGTTGGATCGACCACGCCGGTTCAGTGCGCTGCCGATTATGCCGTTGGATATCGAACGGTCGAAATCGTTTGCGGACTGGCCGCAGGATCAGCATGATTTCTGGATGTACCGACTCGGCAATATGGCGCTGGTGCAGGGCCCTGAGGATCAGTTGGACAGGTTGAGTGAATATCCGGCACGTCGCGACCGCATGCTGCTGCGCGCGGATTCGCGTCGTTTCCCGCTGACCAATCAGTTGAAGGATTTCGCTGACTGCACACCCGCATTGCTGGAAGCGCGGCAGGAAGAGGCGGTCCGACTCATCGTGGAATACTGGGGCATCCGGTATGACAAGGACGCCCGCGATCTGACCAAGCAGAATGTCGATGAGTTGTCGAAGACTTCTCCACGGCCGTCTCATAGTTCGCGGCGCGTCACGATCCGGCAGGTGATTGACGCGGGTCTTCTGGTGCCGGGCGAACGTCTGGTGGGGGAGCGGCCGCGCAAGGGCGAGCGCTGGTTTGCCACGGTCACCGAAAACGGTCGTCTCCGTCTGGATGACGGCTCCGAATATCCGACTCCGACCGCCGCGGCCCGTGCCGCCGCCGGAGGACGTCGCGGCGGCGGTCTGGACGTGTGGAAGCGCACGCGTAACGGCCAGAAGCTCAGTGACATCTGGAAGCAGTTCCGTCTGCAGGCGCAGTAGGCTACAGTAAGCCGGCACGTCATTGGTGGCGCCCCCAGGTGAAGGA
>OBYB01001391.1_pt1 | contig 10458 bp, 10 predicted proteins | sample 1538181 | NCBI WGS metagenome assembly OBYB01 (sample SAMEA2580157, study PRJEB22360) | human gut metagenome | biome: human gut; feature: human-associated habitat; material: faeces | place: Denmark | collected 2008/2010 | reverse complement strand
CGTACATTTTGTTCATTCCTTTTCGTTGTACTCGCTGGTCGTAAAGGCAGGCCCTCACAGGGGCCATTTGAGGCGCCCACACCAAGCGGCTAGAATAGTATAGCAAAAAAATGTGCGGATTTCAAGAGGAAAATCCCGCTTTTGCGGAAATATTTTCAGTTTTTCTCCTCTTTCAGCTGTTCATGCGCTTCAGCACCTCATCCATATCCCGGCGGCCATAGACGATGCGGAGAAGCCAGACCGTCTTTCGTTCTTTATCCGCACGGTAGTACAGCAGATAATTGCCCACGACCTTTTTCCGAATGATCTTTCTTGGCAGGAATGCATTGGTGACCAGTGCCCCGCCCTCCGGGAAAACGCACACCGTCTCCATGCAGCGGCCGATGTCCTCCATCAGTTTTGCTGCCGCCTTTGCGTTATCCAGCTCGTTTCCGATATAATCAAGGATGTCGTCAAGCTCTTTTTCCGCTCTCCGGGTCAGGCGATAGTGATATTCACAGTCCATACTTTTCCCTCAATTCTGCCATCGCCGTCGGGCCATCGACTGTGCGTCCTGCCTCCACATCATCCAGTCCCTCCAGAATAAGCTTTGCCTCTTCCATCTCCTGCATGGTGCGCTCATAGTAATCAATATCCATCACCACGAGGCGGCCATAGCCGTTCTTCGTCACAAAGACCGGGCCGTTCTCCTCGGCGCACCGGCGCTCGATCTCCACGGTATTCTTCAGTTCTCTCATCGGAATGATCTGCATCGTAATGCCCCCTTTATGTTCTGTGGCTATATTATACACCAAAAAGAGCCACAGCGCAAGGTTCTCCGCGCTGCGGCTCTTTTGAAATATTCTGATCAGGCGTCTTTTTTCTCTGCCAGTTTCTCTTTGAGCAGCTGCTTCACCCGCTCGTTATAGGCATTCGTGCGCTCGAGGAAGAGCTTGCGGGGGCTGGAAGCCACCAGCTCCTCCCTCTCCACCGTAAATTCCGGCTCTGCCTTGCGCACCTTCGCCAGCAGGCTGCGGTTCTCTGCCGTCAGAGCCAGCGTCACCATGAGAGGCTTGGACTTATATTTCCGGGTCAGGAAAATTTCCAGTGCCACACCGCCCACGACGGCCGCAGCCGCCACCAGCTGGGAAGCGCGCAGACCGAGCGACGGCACCAGCAGCAGGCTGTCGGTGCGGAGAGCTTCGATCCAGAAGCGGCCTGCGCCGTACCAGACAAGGTAGCGCAGGGCGATGTCGCCGTTGAACTTCCGCTTTTTGATGTACGCCGCCAGCAGGGCCAGACCCACGAAGCACCAGATGCTCTCGTAGAGGAAGGTGGGGTGGACGGGCATGGCGGGGTCGATGGTGACGCCCTTCGGCACCGTGACAGTGCTGCCCATCAGGTAATCTTCCGTTGCTTCGCTGAACATACCCCAGGGCAGGGTGGTGTTGCAGCCGAAAGCCTCCTGATTGAAGAAGTTGCCCCAGCGGCCGCAGCCCTGTCCGATGAGGAAGCCCATGCCGGTCAGGTCGAACATGGGCAGCACCGGCACGCCCCGCCATTTGCAGGCCAGGCCGCCGAACACAAAGGCGCCGATGATGCCGCCGTAGATGGCCAGACCGCCGTCGCGGACGGCCAGCACATCCCAGATGGTATCGTAATTATAGGGTGCCATCGCCACATAATACAGGCGGGCGCTGGCGATGCCCAGCACCACGCCGATGAGGATGACATCCACCATCGAATCGGCGTCGATGCCGAACTCCGTGCAGCGGCGGAACGCAAAGACCAATGCGAGGCAGAGGCCAAAGGCGATGCAGACGCCGTACCAATAAATATCCATGCCGCCAATGCTGAAGGCTACCCGGCTCAGCTCAAAGCTGAGGCCGAGGCCCGGGAACTGTACCAGATTCGTCATTCTTCCGTCTCCTCTTCTTCCTCGTCCTCAACGGCAGTGCCGTCCGGCTCGATGTGCATCACGGCCATCCGCTCAGGCCGCAGGATGTGCTGCAATGCCGCGTCGGCGTCCTCTGCCGTCAGGCCCGCCAGCATGGTGATCTGCTGGGCCACAGTCTGACCTGCCAGCGCGAAATCTGCCATCTGGCTGGCCGAATCCTCGACGTTTTCCAGATTTTCGATGAGCTGGCCGTATTTTTCGTTCTTGCAGAGGGTGAAGATCTCCCGGTCTACGCCCTCCTTGCGCACCCGCTCGATCTCGTCCAGCAGAAGCTGCCGGACGGTGTCGGGCCGGTCGCTCTCGCCGGTGAAGAGGATGCAGCAGCATCCGTCCACCCGCAGCACCTCGCCGCCGAAGCCCGGGTCGGTCAGGCCCTCGTCGTAGAGGCGGCGGTAGAGCGGCGACATCCCGCCGCCGAAGGAAAAGACCACCCCGCCGCAGATGCAGCAGAGGATGAGCTCGTACAGCATCTCGCTGCGCAGGTCGCCGAAAGGCAGCGGCTCTTCTTTGAAGCCCAGACCGAAGCAGGGCTTTGCGATGGGCATGGCGATGGTCTTTTCGGCCGCCGCCAGCGTCATCGGCTCGGGGCGGAGCAGGCGCTCGACCTTTTCCGCCGGGCGCTCGTCCATCAGGCCGTGGCGGGCGCAGGCAGCCAGGATCTGCTCCATGCTGGTGCTGCCCGCTGCAGCCAGCACCATATTGCCCGGCGCATAGAAGGCTTTGCAGCAGTCGTAGAGCATCTCGGGCGTTATCTCCGCGATGCTCTCCACCGTTCCCGCAATATCGCTGCGGATGGGGTGGCTGTGATACAGGCACTCGCACAGGCCGGTGATGAGCCGCCAGTCGGGGCTGTCATCGTACATCTTTATCTCCTGCCCGATGATGCCCTGCTCTTTGGCGATGGTCTGCCCGGTAAAGTAGGGGTGTCCCACCATGCCCAGCAGCACGTCAAGGCTCTCGTCCAGCTGTTCCGTGGCCGTAAAGAGGTAGCAGGTGCGGTCGAAGGCCGTGAAGGCATTGGCATTCGCGCCGGTCTTGGCGAACTTTGCAAAGGCATCGCCGTCCTCATCCTCGAACATCTTGTGCTCGAGGAAATGGGCCACACCGGCGGGCAGATGCACTTCCCGCTCCCCCAGCCGGAAATCCCGGTCGATGGAGCCGAAGCGGGTGGCGTAGATGACATGGGTGCCGGAGTAGCCCGGCATGGGGCGGACGAGTACGGTCAGCCCCGAGGGCAGAACCTTCCACTGGTCAGCGGCGGTGTGTTCCAACACGCTCCGGGTGTTCTCAGCCATTCTCGTTTCCCTCCTCCCGCGTCAGCAGACAGCTCACCGACAGGGTGAACTGCTTCAGAATGTCCCGCACATCCTCCCTGGTCACCGCCAGCAGGGCGCGGCGGGCGTCGTCCGGCGTCTGCACCGGGCCGCCCCGCAGCACCTCCATATAGTACCATGTCTCGATGCCGCCCAGCGTATCCTCCAGGCCGTTCATCCCGGCCAGCAGGCCCCGGCGGCAGTCTTCCAGCTCTTCGTCGGTGATAGGGCCGTCGCAGAGGTCCGCCAGCTCTTTGAGCACCGCCTGCTCAGCGTGGGCCGCGTCGGCGTGCTCGACGCCGCTGTTGACGGCCATGCTGCCCGTGAAGCTCTGGAAGGAGGACGAGCAGTAGTAGCACAGATGGTCGCGCTCCCGGACGTTCAGGAAAAGGCGGCTGGTCACGCTGCCGCCGTAGAGGGCCATCGCCAGCCGGACAGCGGCCAGCTGTTCGGGCTGCATGGGCCGGCCCAGCGTGAACAGCATACAGAGCTTGGCCTGCGTGGTGTCGAAATGCTCCACCTTCCGCACCGGCTCCCGCCGGGGCATGGCGATGTTCTCGGCCCGGGGCAGCGGGGCGCGGTCGATGGCCGAAAGCTCCGTCAGAAGGGCGTCCTTCACGGCGGTGGTGCTGGCCTCGTCGCAGCCCAGCACGATGAGCTCGATGTTCGCCGTCCGCAGCATCTCGTAGTATGCCTCGGTCAGCGCTTCGGGCGTCAGGCCGTCCACTTCTTCTAAGTAGCCCTCCTGCCGGACACCGGCGGGGCTGTCGCCGAAGAACTCGCGGTTGGCCTGCCGCTGGCAGTAAAGGCGCTTGTCGTTCACTTCGTCTTCCAGCGCCTTCTTCAGCATCTGCTTTTCGATGCCCACGGCCTCGGGGTCGAAGGTGCCGCCCACAAAATAGGGGTGGAACGCCGTGCCGAGGGCCAGTGCGGCGTACTCCTGCGTCAGCTTCTCCCCTTCCAGTGCGAACTGGTCCTTGATGCCGGTGATGCTGACGCAGAGGTTGTGGCTGCAGCCCATGGGGCGGGCGTCCACGGTCAGGTCGGCGCCGTAGAGGCGGGCCAGCTTTTTGGTCATCTGGGTCATGTCGGGGCAGTCGGCATAGCCCCGCTCCATCACCAGCGGCAGCAGCGCGTGGGCCGTGGCCGTCTCGCGGCGGGCCGGGAACGCGAAGTGGATGCTGATGCGGCAGCGGTTGAATTTCTGTGCGGCGTCATACGAGAGGTGGACGCCGGGCGCGATTTGGAATCGTCTCAATGTTCTATCGTCCTTTTGTATTATTTCGTTTGTTCCAGCGCCAGATACTCTTCCAGCGAGAGGCCGGAGGCGCGGATGGCGAGGGCGTTGTCCCTGCCCACATACCGCCAGTGCCACGGCTCAAACACCATGCCGGTAGCGGCCTGACGCTCCTGCAGCCAGCGCAGGATGAAGCCGTGCTCTGCGGCATAGGCTTCCAGCCACTCATAGGCACGGGTGTCGGCGAAGCCGGTGTCCTTTTCCATGCTGTCTGCCGCGAGGATGTCGGCACCGTAGCCGGTGGCATATTCGCTGGCCTCCGGCGCAGGCTGGACGGTCGCAGCCCTGGCAGCGGCCTCTTCCTCCGAGCAGCCGGACTCCCGGTAGCTCTGGACCGCGGCCTCATAGGCGCTCTGGCGGGCGGCGGCATCCTGATACCCTGCCGTCAGCACCAGCTCAATCTCATCCTGCTTTGCGGCCTCGGCCATTTCGCGGGAGGCTGCGGCGGCCTCGGCTTCCAGCGAAACGCCGGTGGCATCATCGGCCACAGCCAGCTCCGGCGTCGGCTCTTCCGTCAGGGGAAGGTTTGCATTCACCAGCATAAGGCGCTTATCCGAAAGGTCCGTCTCCGCGCCGCCCTCATACTCCCGGGCCTCGAAGGCCGTAGGCGGTGCGATGAGGGCATAGGCCCTGGGCAGCAGCCAGAGGATGCCGGTCCTCCCAGCCATGACCGCGCCGCAGCTGAGCAGAAAGACCGTCCAGTTGCGCACGAGGCGGATACGGTGTCTCCGGCGGCGTTCTTTCGGCGACAGAGCGCGGCGGGGTGCGGGTCGATTTTGCTCCATGATGCAGCTTCCTTCCTGTTTTTGACGTTCGCCCTGGATACAGGCAGATAATAATATTATACACCCCTTTTATCTGGGTGTAAACGGCAGGGGCTGTAAAAAAATTGTGTACGCAAAAAGCCGCCGCACCGGCGCAGGACGCACGGCACGGCGGCTTTGAAGCCACGTCTTACTCGAACAGCATATCGTGGATGGCGCTGACAGCCTTGTCGGCGTCCTCACGGTCGATGATGCAGGAGATCTTGATCTCACTGGTGGAGATCATCTTGATGTTGATGTTGCTGTTGGACAGAGCCTCGAACATCTTGGAGGCCACGCCGCTGTGGCTCTGCATGCCGGCGCCCACGATGGACACCTTGGCACAGGTCTCGTCGCAGATGACCTGATCGAACTTTGCGCTCTCGCGCAGGACGCGCAGAGCAGCCTCAGCTTCGCTCTCCGCGCAGGTGAAGCTGATGTCCTTCTTGCCGTCGCGGCCGGTGGACTGCAGGATGATGTCCACGTTGATATTCTTCTGGGCCAGCAGGCCGAAGATCTTGAAGCTGGTACCCGGCTCATCGGGAACATTCAGGATCGTAATAACAGCAACGTCGGTGTCCTTTGCGACACCCTTGATCAGCATACCTTCCACGTCTTTTACAACCTCCTTGACGACCGTGCCGGGCACGGGGTTCAGGCTGGAGAGGACCTCCAGCTCCACATTATACTTTTTAGCCAGCTCCACGCTGCGGTTGTTGAGCACCTGTGCGCCGAGGGATGCCAGCTCCAGCATCTCGTCGAAGGTGATCTCATCCAGCTTGCGGGTGTTGCGCACCTTGCGCGGGTCGGCGGTGTAGACGCCCTCCACGTCGGTAAAGATCTGGCAGCGGTCGGCGTGGAGCGCTGCTGCGATGGCGACAGCGCTGGTGTCGGAACCGCCGCGGCCCAGCGTGGTGATGTCGTCCAGCTTGTTCAGGCCCTGAAAGCCTGCCACGACGACGACGCGGTTGCGCTCCAGCTCCGAAGAGATGCGCTCGGTCTCCAGCTTGGTGATGCGGGCCTTGGTGTAGGCACGGTCGGTGCGGAAGCCTGCCTGCCAGCCGGTCAGACTGGTGGCATGGCAGCCCAGCTCGTTCAGAGCCATAGCCAGCAGGGCGATACTGATCTCCTCGCCTGCTGCCAGCAGCATATCCATCTCACGGGCAGAAGGGTTGTGGGTGATCTCTGCTGCCTTTGCGATGAGGTCGTCGGTGGTGTCGCCCTGTGCAGATACCACCACGACCACGTCATTTCCCGCGTTGTGGGTGTTGGCCACGATGCGGGCCACGTTGAAGATACGGTCCCGGTCCTTCACCGAAGAACCGCCGAACTTCTGTACGATCAACGCCATATCTTGTCACTCTCCTCTTTTTGCTCCCTCAGTGTGTGAGGGGTACACCGGGCGGAAGCGGTCTTGCACTTCCGGTCCTGTTTATCATTCCACTGTCGCACCGGTGTTGTCGGCATCCAGCCGCAGCAGTGTAAATGCTTCACATCCGTCCAAGCCTTCCAGCAGCTCGAGGCCCTTTTCCAGCTTGGAGTAAAATTTCTCGGCGTTGGCCTTTTCGGCCACAGCCATCACGGTGCTGCCGGCGCCCGAGACGTACACCGCCTTGGCACCGCAGAGCCGCGCCATATCGAAGACCTCCTTCGAGCCGGGCATCAGGGGCATCCGGTAGGGCTGGTGGAGCTTATCCTCGGTGGCAATGGCCAGCAGGTCGTGGCGGCCCTCGCAGAACGCCGCCGGGATGAGGGCCGCACGGGACAGGTTATACACCGCATCCTTGTGGGTGACCTCTTTGGGCAGGGCCGCACGGGCGGCCTCGGTCAGCAGCTTGTAGTCCGGCACGATGGCCGCGAAGCAGAGGCTCTCGTCCACATCCCGCTTGACGGAGTAGACGACGCCGTCCTCGAAAACGCTGCTGGCCAGACCGCCCAGAAGGGCCGGTGCCACATTGTCCGGGTGGCCCTCGATGGAGGTAGCCAGCGTCAGCAGCTCCTGGGTGTTGAGCACATCGCCCAGCATCCGGTTCGCGCCCAGCAGGCCCGCGATGATGCAGGCCGAGGACGAGCCGAGGCCCCGGGCCATCGGGATGGCGTTGGTCTGGACGAGCTTGAGGGGCGGCATGGTCTTGCCGACCTTATCGAACAGACCCTTGGCCGAGCGGTAGACCAGATTGGTCTCGCCGCGGGGGATGCGGGTGCCGTCCGCCGCCGAGATGTCCAGATGGTCGCTCTCTTCGAAGGTCACGGTATTGTACAAGGTCACAGCCAGACCCAGCGCATCGAAGCCGGAGCCGATGTTGGCACTGGTGGCCGGGACGGAAACTTTTATCTTCATCGCAGTTCCCTCTTCTCTCGCGCTCAGACGTCCTCAGGCAGGCGGCGGAGCACCAGCTTCACGCTGCCGCCCATGGCCTCTACCTTGCGGGCTGCTTCGGCCAGAGCCTTGTCGTCGGCGCTGTCCACAAAGTAGGAGCAGCCGTCGAAATGCTCTTCCACCACATGGCCCTTGCCGTAGATGGCCTCGGCCACCGCCGGGGCGATGCCTTCCACACGCACATAGTATGCGGCGGGAGCGGGGTCGGTGAGCATTCCCTCCACCGGCTCGGCGGGCTGCCAGAACAGGCTGTCGTGGACCTTGACGCCGTTCTTGAGGGCGTCCACCACGTCGGCCACGACAGCACTGGCGGTGGGCAGCTTGCCCGCGCCCTTGCCGTAGAAGACCACGTCGCCCAGCATATCGCCCTTGACGAGGACGGCGTTGAAGACGTCATCGACACCGGCCAGCTGGTTTGCCTTCGGCACGAGGCAGGGCTCGACCCCGGCGGCAACGCTGCCGTCCTCGCCCCGCTTCATCCAGGCGATGAGCTTGATGACGCAGCCCAGCTTCTCTGCCGCAGCCACATCATCCACCGTGATGTCGCGGATGCCGCGGGTGGGGATGTTCTGGGGGTAGATCTGGTGGCCGCAGACCAGCGAGGACAGGATGGCGATCTTGTGGCAGGCGTCGCGGCCGTCCACATCGTCGCCGGGGTCCCTCGTCTCGGCGTAGCCCAGCTCCTGAGCGATCTTCAGAGCCTCGTCAAAGCCCAGATTCTCCCGCACCATCTTGGTGAGCATGAAGTTGGTGGTGCCGTTGACGATGCCTTCCACCTCGGTGATGACGTTGGCCGCGAGGCACTGGTGCATCGGGGTGATGATGGGCGTGCCGCCGCCCACGGAAGCCTCGAACAGGAAGGCGCAGTTGTGTGCCCTGGCCAGAGCCAGCAGCTCTGCGCCGTAGGTAGCCACCATCTCCTTGTTGGAGGTGCAGACGCTCCGGCCGCTCTCGAGGCAGGCCTTGACGTAAGGGTAAGCGAAGCGGGTGCCGCCGATGGTCTCGACGACGACCTTCACTTCGGGGTCTTCCAGAATGGCGTCAAAATTCTTTATAAACAACTTTGCAGCCGGATGATGCGAGAAGTCCTTGGGGTCAAGGATGTACTTGACCTCCACCGGTTCGCCTGCGCGGCGGGAGACGCCTGCGGCGTTGCGGCAGAGCACCTCGTACACGCCGCTGCCCACCGTGCCAAAGCCCAGAATCGCAATTTTTGCCATGATACTGCCCTCGTTCCTTTTTTCTATGAATGTACTGTCACAGATTGTATCCGCAGTGTACGCCCACGACCATCCGCTGGCGCGAAAGCTTTTCCGTCAGCTCCTCGGGGGTCATCTGCATGGTGTCGGTGCGGATGGTGACAGCCACCAGCGCGGCTCCGTTCTCCGGAGTAGACTGATTGATGGTCACGATGCTGGCACCGGCGGCACTGATGCCGGCCAGAAGGCTCTGCAACGCACCCGTCTCGTCCCGCAGGGTCGCCATGACAGTGATGACCTCGCGGCCATTCTCCGAGTCGAAAATGCAGTCCTTATATTTATAAAATGCACTGCGCGACAGGTCTACGCTGCGGGTCGCAGCCGAAATGCTGCGTGCCTCTCCGCTGGCCAGAAGCTCCTTGGCCCGGACGACCTTGAGGAAAACTTCCGGCAGGACCTGCGCATCCACCAGATAAAAACGGCGTTCCAACTTGTTCACCTCTCAAACACAAGTGTTCTTGCAGAAAATATAATAGCATCCGGCTCCCTGCATTGCAAGAGGTCGGATGCTATTTTGTCAGATTATCCAGTTTTGAGCCGTGAAGTACCCCTTCAGCGCACCGAATCTGCAACCCGATGTGCCGAAAAGTATGATTTTTGCCTCAGTCGGTGTCCAGGTTGGTGGTGTCCGGCTCAGGCGCGAGAGGCTGGCTGGCGACAGCTGCCTGACCGTGGGAATAATTGCAGACGTCGGGCAGGTCGTCGGCACGGTAGTAGCCCACTGCCGTGCTCGGGCAGGAGCCGCTGGCCAGCAGGCCGCTCTGGGTGCAGTAGCTGCGCTCCACGACGCCGTCAGCCGCCGGGAACGCCTTATAGGGCAGGTCTGCCTGGACCTGCTCCATCAGGGCCTTCCAGGCCGTGACGCAGGTGCGGGTCTTGGCCTGCTGCTTGCCGAGGGTCTGGGTCATATCGTAAGGCGCATCGTAGCCCCACCACACAGCGGTGACGTAATAGGGCGTGCCGCCCACGAACCACAGGTCCTTTTCATCGCTGGCCGTACCGGTCTTGCCGAAGGCCTCCATGCCGTTGGAGTTGGGGTAGCGGCCGCTGGCCGTACCGACGCTGGAGAACAGGACGTTCTTCAGCAGGCGGTTCATGACATAGGCCGTCTGGGGCGTCAGAGCCTGATAGCTGGTGTCGTTGCTCTCCATATAGATGTTGCCGTCCCGGTCGAGCACACGGGTGTAGAGGTGAGGCGTGGTGTACTCGCCGTCGTAGAAGATCTGGAACGCCGCCGCCAGCGCCATCGGGGTGACGCCGTGGGTCTGGCTGCCCATGACCATCTGCGCAAGGCCCACGTCGTTGACGGGGTCCAGCGTGCTGAGCTGCAGGGTATTGTAGACGAAGTTGAAGATGTTGTTCGCGCCCACGAGGTCGCCAACGCGGATGGCGATGGTGTTCAGGGAGCGGGCGAGGCCGTTCCAGAGCGGCAGGGGGGGGGCGGCACCGGAGTTGCCGCCACCGCGCCTA
>OBYB01001373.1_pt1 | contig 10539 bp, 6 predicted proteins | sample 1538181 | NCBI WGS metagenome assembly OBYB01 (sample SAMEA2580157, study PRJEB22360) | human gut metagenome | biome: human gut; feature: human-associated habitat; material: faeces | place: Denmark | collected 2008/2010 | reverse complement strand
CATGACCGCACCATCGCCCCCGGGGACGGTGAGGGGCCCCTGCGGATACTTCTGGCAGACGTTGAAGTCGTCCACGCCGTGGCCGCCTGCGGTATGGACGCAGCCGGAACCGCTTTCCAGCGTGACGTGATCGCCCAGAATGACCCAGCCCTCCTTGGGCAGGTAGACGTGGTTGTAGCGCATCAGCTCAAACTCGGCACCGGAGACCGGCTCACCCACGATCTCGTAGTTCTCGATGTGGCAGGCATCCATGACGCTCTTGACCAGTTCGGTGGCCATGATGTGGAACTCATCGCCGATTTTGACGAAGGAGTACTCGAACTGGCCGTTCAGGCAGATCGCCTCGTTAGCGGGCAGAGTCCAAGTGGTGGTGGTCCAGATGACGAAGTAGGTCTTGTCCATCGGGATGCCGTGCTTTGCCAGCACACCGTTGGGGTCCTGAGAGACGTGGAAACGCACGAAGATGGAATCGCAGTCGTCCTCGCCGTACTCGATCTCGGCCTCTGCCAGAGCCGTGCGGCAGTCCGGGCACCAGTACACGGGCTTCAGGCCCTTGTAGATGTAGCCCTTCTTTGCCATCTCGCCAAAAATCTCGATCTGGCGTGCCTCGAACTCAGGCTTCAGGGTCAGATACGGATGCTCGAAATCGCCGATAACGCCCAGACGCTTGAACTGGTCGCTCATGATATCGATGTGCTCGGTAGCAAACTTTTCGCAGATCTGGCGCAGTTCCAGCTTGGAAATGTCCTTCTTCTTATCACCGACGGAGGACAGAGCCTTCAGCTCGATTGGCAGGCCGTGGGTATCAAAGCCGGGCACATAGGGAGCCTGGAAACCCTCCATGTTCTTATCGCGGATAATGATATCCTTGATGATCTTGTTCAGGGCAGTACCCATGTGGATATTACCGTTTGCGTACGGAGGGCCGTCGTGCAGGATGAACTGCGGCTTGCCCTCGTTGTGCTTCATGAGCTGATTGTACAGGTCGTTGTCGTCCCAATCCTTCAGCATGACCGGCTCCTTCTTGGGCAGGCCGGCACGCATTTCAAACAGGGTCTTGGGCAGGTTCAGAGTACTATCGTACTGCGATTTGTTCTTAGCCAATGGTTTACACTCTCCTCTATATTTCCTTATGGGGTTGCCTTACTCGCTGAACTTGACACCCTGAAAAGCATCGTAGTCCGGCTCGTCCGGCTTAAAATCAGCAGGAGGCGCGGGCGGCGGGTCCAGCTTGAGCTGGCTCTCATCCTTTGCCCAGAAATCCTCGCTGCTGTCAGCTGCCTTGTCGTCGTCATTTTCAACAACGGCAGCAGGTTCTGCATCTTCCTGTGCGGGCTGTGCAGGCTCTGCTCCCGGCTCCTGCACGTCCGCTGCCTGCGGCTGGGCTGCAGCGGCAGGCTCACTTTCCTCTGCAGCAGGCTCTGCCTGTTCGGCATCCTGTGCAGCCGTTTCCTTCTGGAACTCCGGCAGACGGCTCAGCGACTCCACATGGCTGCGGTACAGGTTGAGCACGTCAGACTTGAAGCGGGTCACTTCCAGACGCACGCGGTCATACTCGCGCTCCTCTGCAAGGCGCTTCTCGTTTGCTTCGTTCTCGATCTCGTCTGCACGGTCGTTTGCCTTCTGCAGCAGTTCGTTGGCATCGCGGATGATATCATCACCGCGCAGATTTGCACGATGGATGATCTCTTCTGCTTTCTGGTTTGCTTCGCGGATGACATTTTCGCCCATGCGCTGTGCATTGATCAGCGCGCTCTTGAGCATTTCACCATCTGCCTCAAAGCTCTTCAGTTCATCGTGCAGCTTCTGGTTTTCAGCAGTCAGGTCCGCAATCTGCTTGCGAAGCTGTTCCGCCTGCGCATCGTCGTCCCGCAGCTGTTCTTCCACCTTATCCAGAAAACGGTCTACGTCCTCTGTGCGGTAGCCGCGGAGGTTTTTCTCAAATTGCACAGAACGGACATCCTGCGGAGTCAGCATAGTCATTTCCTCCCGTTGCTTTTAATATTGAAAAAATTCGATGATCGACCGATCTTTTCTGCTTTTGCCGGGCAGTGCAGTCAGGTTGAAGCGGCCCTTGCCGCGCACCGTGAACACATCGCCCTCATATACCTGCGCATGAGGTTTATCCGCCGGCAGGTGGTTGATCTCCACCCTGCCCGCCTCGATCAGTTCCGAAGCCTGTCCTCGGCTGCAGTGCAGCATAGCTGCCAGCACAGCGTCCAGCCGCAGGGACGATACCGTTGCACTGTGCATCTCACGCTCCGCCTGCGGAAACTGCGGCACCTCGTCCAGCGTCAGCAGTTCTGTGGTCAGCTCCGTGTGTCCAGCCTGAAACAGTTCCCGGCAGATCAGCTGTGCTGCCGGTTCCAGCGCAAACACATAAGCTGTGCCCGGCTGATCCTCCGGCAGAACGATATCTCCCAGCGCCTCGCGCCGCAGCTCAAGGCCCATCAGACTGCCCAGGTAATCCTTGTGGGCGGGCAGCGCAGCCCCCGCCTGTGCACGGCATTGCAGCCGCACACAGCAGATGGGTGCTTCGCCGCAGCTGTACTCCGGCTCGATACAGAGCACCCTGCGCTCCGCATTCAACCAGCCGCCCTCAAACCGGAAGCCCTCCTGCACACCGGCACGGCCCAGTGCCGCGCGGGCCAAGTCCTGCTCGCGGTCACTCAGGAAAGCCGAATACCGCGCAATGTCCCGGGAAAAGGCCGTGTGGGCCAAGTCCTCGATATGGCGCATGAGATAGCGTTCTTCATCGGTACGCGCAGGGATGAACCCGCGCGCCGCCTTGGGCTGCGGATCAATAGAACGCGCCATTGTTCTCCAGCTCGTCCAGCAGATCACCCATGATATCCACGTTGTACGGAGTGATGATGAAGGTGCTGTTGGCCACGCGCTTGATCTGACCATTGTTTGCATATGCAACACCGGACAGGAAGTCCACCAGACGGCGGGACACTTCCTTGTTGGTGGACTCCAGATTGAGCACCACGGTGCGCTTGTTGTTCAGGTGGTCAGCAATGGTACTGGCATCCTCAAAACGCTCAGGCTTGACCAGAACGACCTTGAGCTGAGTGGTGGCATTGATGTTGACCACCTTGCCGTTCTTCTTGGCACCCTCAACAGGCTCTTCATTTTCGTCGTCAGCACCAAGGCCGATGCCATTGTTATTGTTTACCATCTGGGGGCCATCGTCAATGTACTGATCCTCGTAATCGTCTTCCTGGTCAAACAGACCTTTCTTAATGCTGTCAAGCAAAGACATACAATCTGCTCCTTTCATTCGGGCAGCATGGCGCTGCCTGGCGTTCTTTGCAAATAGATGCAAATAATAGCTTTATCTATTATCGGATTTTTTGCCTCAGATGTCAATAACTACAAAAGCTTTCCATCATACAAATTTTGTCCGGAAACGATTATTTCGTCATAAAGCCTCACCTTGCTGACCGAGCCCTCGGTCCCTTCGGGCAGAACAAGGATGTAATCGCCGTCCGTGATGAGGGGATGGTCTGCGTCCACCGGGTCGATCGGGCAGAAGCGGGCAATGTTGCCAAGTTTCACGTACACACCGGGAATGTAGTTTTCGCCCTGCGTTTGTGCCTCGGTGCCATCCTCTTTTAAATAGTGCACAGCCGCAGCAGGCACCCGCAGGCCGCTGCGCTCTCCTACCGAGATGCGTGCTGCAGCCCGGTTCAGGCAAAGCACATCGCCGTTGATGGAGTTGCAGGCAAGCACAAAGCGGGCAAGGCCGCTGTCCTGATCGATCTCCACCTCGGTGACGGTGGCCTTGAGGCTGTTCTCCACCTGACCCGGGAAGCTGATCTCCACCGCTGTGCTCAGCGGCTTGCCGTTCTGACCCAGCAGCTTTTCGCCCTGCTTTGCAGTGCACACGCCCACATAGCGCCATGTGAACCCTGCCACGATCTTACCGGCGCAGCCGTCCAGTGCCAACACTGGGTCGGACTGCAGATAGCCCTGCAGCTCCTGTGCGTTCAGTGCAAGGATATCATCGGCACTGGCATTGAGCCGTCCGCTGCTGGAAGAGCGCACAAAATAGCCGGTCTGCGGTGCAGTGATCTGCGCCGGGCTGCCCAGCTGCGCCTGCACGCTCTGGGACTGCTGGACCAGCGCAGTGATCTGATCGGTAAAGTTTGCAGCTTCGCCCGTTACCACCCAGAGCTTGTTCTGGGCCAGCAGGTAGGCATTGGCATCATCATCCACCGCTTCATAATCGCTGTCGTCTAGCGTATCCAGCAGGTCATACAGCGCAGAAGAACGTTCTTTTAAAAGGGTATCCAGCTGCAGCGCAGAAGTGTTCTGCGATTTCTGCAGCAGGTCGATCTGATCATTCAGCTGGTTCAGCTGCAGGCGCAGCGAAGCCTGCGAAGCGTTGCTGTACACCTCTGCCACTGCGGTGCCCGCTGAAACGCGCTCGCCGTCGGCAGCAAGATATCCAAGGTTTCCGCTGCCTGCCACATAGCTTTCGTCGAACAGCAGAACTCCGTCGGCTTCCACCGTATCCGAAATGACCGCAGGCAGCGCAGTCTCATAAACATTCTGCGGGAACAGGATATGTGCGGCCTGATACACCACATAAATTGCTGCCAGCAGCAGAAACGCGATCAGCACGCCTGCCAGAGTTGTAAGCACATGCGGCGCATGGCGTTCCTTCTGGGTCTCATCCGGCATATCGATCATCCTTTCGCTAAAAATTCGCTAGTTTTGCGGATGGCAGTCTGCACTGCATCCGGTGCACCGGCATCCAGCCAGACCACATCGTCCATATGGCGGAACCAGGTCAGCTGGCGCTTGGCATAGTTGCGGGACGCCTGCTTGAGCTTTTCCGTGCAGGCTTCCAGTGGAGCCGTCTGCTCAAAATACGGAAAGAACTCCTTGTATCCGATGGCCTGCGCTGCCGTGCGGAAGCTTTCCCGGTTCTGCCAGACATGCTCCGCTTCCTTTATAAGGCCCGCTTCCAGCATTTTGTCCACACGCAGGTCAATGCGGCGGTAAAGTACCGCGCGCTCTGGGAAATCCAGACCGAGGATCAGGCTGCGGTAGGGCCGCTCCGGCGGGAGAGACTCCGCCTTCTGTTCGCTCAGCTTTTTGCCGGTGGCACGATAATGTTCAAGTGCGCGCAGCACCCGCACCTGATTGTTCGGGTGGATAGCCGCAGCAGCTTCCGGGTCGGCCTGCTTCAGTTCTTCGTACATGGCAGCACCGCCTTTTGCAGCCAGTTCCGCCGCCAGCTGCTCCCGCAGACCGGCAGGTGCTTTTTCCTCTGTAAAGCGCACCCCATACAGAAAGCTCTGAACATACAGCCCTGTGCCGCCCACAAGGATGGGCAGCTTCTTCCGGGCAGAGATCTCTTCTTCCAGCTTTCCGGCCATGGCGGTAAAGTCTGCCACGCTGAAAGCCTTGTCCGGCGTAAGGATATCCACGCCGTGATGCGGGATACCGCAGGTCTCCTCCGGTGTCACCTTTGCCGTGCCTATGTCCAGACCTTTATAGATCTGCATGGAATCACAGCTGATGACCTCGCCGGAAAAATGTTTTGCAAGTTCTACGCCCAGCGCTGTCTTTCCGGTTGCGGTAGGGCCGACGACGGCCACCACGGGATGTTTATACGATGCGTCCAAACTGCTTTTCCAGCTCCTTCCGGGTCAATTTGAGTACGCAGGGGCGGCCATGCGGGCAAAACGGCGGCACCTCGCCGGAAAGGATCTTTTCGGCCAGCGCCAGCAGTTCCTGCGGCGAGGACTTGTCCCCCGCCTTGATGGCTGCACGGCAGGAGATAGAATGCAGCACCCACTCGGTGTGCTCGTTCAGCGCATCATGGCCACCCTTGAGCAGCTTATTTGCGATCTCCACCAGCAGGCTTTCGGCATTCTGCGGCTCCACATCTGCGGGCACCGCGCGCAGCACCACGGTATTGCCGCCAAAGTCCGCGATCTCAAGGCCCGCATTTTCCAGCAGAGGAATGTTATCCAGCAGGGCCTGCTTTTCCTCCGCAGCAAGGTCGATGGCAGCAGGCTCCAGCAGCATCTGGCTGGGCACATTGCCATAGTTCGCGGCTAGTTTTTCGTACAGCTGGCGCTCGTGGGCAGCGTGTTTATCGATCAGGCACAGCTCGTCGCCGCGTTCTGCAAGGATATATGTTCTGAACACCTCGCCCACATAGCGCAGCGGTTCCGGCTGATCCGCCGTCGGATCAAAGTTCATCTGCTCCGGCTCGGCCAGTACAGTTTCTTGTTCTGCCGCTTCCGGCGCATCCGGTTCTGTTTCTGCACAGGGTGCACTTTCAGGTTCTTCCTTCGGTGCTTCCTGCGCAGGGTTCCACGCTGCCATATGGTCCTGAGGCGAATGCAGTTTTGTCTCACCAAATTCCGGTTCCACATCCAGCTGTGTTTCACTTGCTGCCGCACGGAACGGCTCTGGTGCCTTTGTCGTTTCCAGCTTCGGGCTGTGAAGGGTCACGAACGGATCCAGCATATCCTCGTTCTGAGCACTGCCTTTCCAGCGCGGCACACTGGGTGCTGTCGGTATTTGCATTGCAGCAGCCGGGGCAGGCTGCTGCGGTGCTGCGGCGGGTTTTGCCGGTTCCCAGTGCTGCTGTGGCAGAACGCCCGGGTCTGCCTGTCCCCGAATGATCGCAGAAAGGCCCGTAAAGTTATTATTCTTTACATCATTTTTAATTATATCAGCGTCTTTTTTTGAATTTTCAGCTTTTTCTTCTTCTTTGTCTGCTTCAAAGGTAAAAAGCCGTTCACCAGTGCCGGGCTGAGCCAATGCCAGCTTGACGGCATGATACACCACATCAAAAACATCATTTTCGCGGGCAAAGCGGGCTTCGATCTTGGCCGGATGCACATTGACATCCACAAGGTCGGCCGGCATTTCCAGCAGCAGAATGCCGCCCGGGAACTTGCCCTGCATCATGGTACCCTTGAACGCCATCTCCATACCGGCCATCATGGTGCGGTTGCGCACATAGCGGCCATTGATGTAAAAATGCTGCATACTTCGGCTGGCGCGGCAGCTTTTGGGCGGGGTAATCAGACCGGTGATGCGGTACACGCCCTCCTGATTTTTCAGCTCAATGAGGTCCCGGCTGAACTCCCGGCCCAGCACCGCATAGGCTGCACCGCGCAGCTGGCCGTCGCCGGGCGTGACATACTGCAGCTTGCCCTCACGGATGAACTTGACGCTGACTTCCGGGTGGCTGAGCGCTACATGGGTAACTGTATCCGACACAAAGGTGCCCTCGGAGGAGTCCTTTTTGAGGAACTTCATGCGGGCAGGCGTGTTGTAAAACAGATCCTTTACCCGGATGGTGGTGCCCACAGCTCTGGCACCCGGCTCACGGGAGACCTCTTCCCCGCCCTCAATGCGGTAGACCGTGGCAAACTCGTCCACCTCGGTTCGGGTGGTCAGCTCTACACGGGCCACGCTGGCAATGGATGCCAGTGCTTCACCGCGGAAGCCAAGCGTATGGATGTTGGTCAGATCGTCCGGTGTTTCAATTTTGCTGGTGGCGTGGCGGATAAACGCCGTGGAGATATATTCTGCCTCGATGCCGGTGCCGTTATCGCTGATCTCGATCAGCTTGACGCCGCCGGATTCAATGCTGACGGTCACCTGCGTGGCACCGGCATCAATGGAGTTTTCCAGCAGCTCCTTAACAACGGATGCCGGACGCTCGACCACCTCACCGGCTGCGATCAGCTCGGCTGTGTGCTTATCCAGAACATGGATCACTGCCATGGTGTTTTCCCTCCTTGTATGGTCTGGGTCAGGTAGAGCAGTTTCATCTGTTCAGGCTGCCCTTCAGGGTCTTTTTCAGCTCGTAGAGGAAGTTCAACGCCTCAATGGGGGTGAGTGTTTCCACATCCAGAGCTTCCAGCTTGTCCATCATCTCGCTGGGCACAGCCGGAGAGTTATACTCCTGCAGGGCATCAAAATCCATCTGCTCTACTTTATTTTTAGGTGCAGTTGCTTCCAGCGCGCGCAGCACCTCATGGGCGCGGCGGGTCACACTGCCGGGCAGGCCTGCCAGCTTTGCCACCTCGATGCCGTAGCTGTCATCCGCCGGTCCGCGCACGATGCGGCGCAGGAAGGTGATGTCCTCGCCGCGTTTTTTTACTGCAATATTGTAGTTTTTTACGCCGTCCACGCCGCCTTCCAGCTCGGTCAGCTCGTGGTAGTGGGTGGCAAACAGAGTCTTGCAGCCAAGGCCCTTGGCGGGGTCTGCAATGTGCTCCACTACGGCGCGGGCAATGCTCATACCGTCAAAGGTGGAAGTGCCGCGGCCGATCTCGTCCAGCACCACAAGGCTTTTGGCGGTGGCATTTTTCAGGATCTCCGCTACCTCGGTCATCTCCACCATAAAGGTGGACTGACCGGCAGATAGGTCGTCCGACGCACCGATGCGAGTGAAAATGGCATCCACCACACCCACATGGCAGCTGGAAGCCGGTACAAAGGAGCCGATCTGCGCCATCAGCGCGATCAGTGCATTCTGGCGCATGTACGTGGATTTACCTGCCATGTTGGGGCCGGTGATGATCAGGCAGCGGTCTGCACCACAGTTCAGGGTGGTATCATTGGGTACAAACATGCTGCCTTTCAGCATCTGCTCCACCACAGGGTGACGGCCCTCGGTGATGGTCAGCTCGTCACTGTCGTCCACGATAGGACGGCAGTAGTTGTTTTCCGCTGCCACCTGCGCCAGCGCCGTGAGCACATCCAGCTGGGCCACCGCATTGGCCGTGTGCTGGATGCGGTCCAGCTGAGCGCTGATGCTTTCCAGCAGTTCGCTGAACAGGCGGTGCTCCAGCGTGATGAGCCGTTCGTGGGCACCTAAGATCTTGCTTTCCAGTTCTTTCAGTTCCTGCGTGATGTAGCGTTCGCCGGAAGTCAGGGTCTGCTTGCGGATGTAGGTCTCAGGCACCATGTTCTTATAGGAGTTGCTTACCTCGATGAAGTAGCCAAACACATGGTTATAGCCGATCTTCAGCTTGGGGATGCCGGTCTCCTGCCGCAGGCGGGCTTCCAGCTGCGCCAGAACGCCCTTGGTATTGTCGCGGATGGAACGCAGCTCGTCCACCTCGGCATGGTAGCCTTTGGCAATGACACCGCCATCCTTGAGGGTAGAGGGCGCTTCCGGGTCCACCGCCGCATAAATACGGGCCTTGATATCCTCCAACGGATCGATCTGTACTGCCAGTTCAGCAAGCTCCGGGCAGCCGCAGGCCTCAGCCTGCCTGCGCAGGCCGGGCAGCCGGTCGCAGGTCTGGGCCAGCGTATAGATCTCCTTGGGTGTGGCAGAGCCGTAAACCGTGCGGGTCATCAGGCGTTCCATATCCGCAATGTAACCCAGCTCTTCGGTCAGGTCGCCGCGGGCCATGGTCTGCTTGACAAGGCTCTCCACAGCGTTCAGGCGGTGGTTGATGAGTGCACTGGAAATAAGCGGCTGCTCGATCCAGCTGCGCAGCATACGCTTGCCCATGGATGTACTGGTCTTATCCAGCACCCAGAGCAGCGTGCCCCGCTTTTCGCGGCCGCGCAGCGTCTCGGTCAGCTCCAGATTGGCGCGGGTCACGGGCGAAAGACGCATGAACTGGGCCTTATTATAGGTTATGACCGTTTTCAGACGTTCCACGCCCTTGATCTGGGTATCGTGCAGATATTCCAGCAGTGCCGCCATGGCAAAGCGCACAAGGCCGTCCGCTGCAATGCCGGTGGTCTGCGCCCAGTCGCGGCCAAACTGGTTTTCCAGCGATGCCGCCACAAGGCCCGGTGCATAGCGCTCCTCTTCGATCAGCTCCACCGAACAAGTCATATTCTTTTTGATGTACGCCGTCACCTCGCGGCAGTCCAGCAGACCCGGATTCATCAGCACTTCGCTGGGATGGTAGCGGCACAGCTCCGTAATGACCGCCGGGGCGATCTTGTCTGCATTCAGCTCTGTGATATGGGCCGTACCGGTAGAGACATCCGCAAAGCACAAACCTGCTTTCTTTCCTTTGAGGAAGATACTGGCAATGTAGTTATTGCGGTCATCCTGCAGCATACTGCTCTCAATGACCGTGCCGGGTGTGACCACGCGGATGATGTCCCGCTTGACAAGGCCCTTGGCCTTGGCCGGGTCTTCCACCTGCTCACAGATGGCTACTTTGTAGCCCTTGGCGATCAGCCGCGCCACATATCCCTCGTAGCTGTGGAAGGGCACGCCGCACATGGGTGCTCGCTCTTCCATGCCGCACTGCTTGCCGGTCAGGGTCAGATCCAGTTCCTTGGATGCCGTCAGGGCATCGTCAAAGAACATCTCATAAAAATCGCCGATGCGGTAAAACAGAATTTCGTCCTTATGTTGTTTTTTGATCTCAAGATATTGCTGCATCATGGGCGACAGCTCTGCCATGGTTTACCCTCTCTCCCGTTCTATGGTTCTGTGCACAAGTTTGCGGCTTGTAACCGCTTTTGCAAACAAAACGCGGTCTGTTTTGCACAGCCGCGTTTTGTTTTTGCCGGTTTTAG
>OBYB01001348.1_pt1 | contig 10702 bp, 9 predicted proteins | sample 1538181 | NCBI WGS metagenome assembly OBYB01 (sample SAMEA2580157, study PRJEB22360) | human gut metagenome | biome: human gut; feature: human-associated habitat; material: faeces | place: Denmark | collected 2008/2010 | reverse complement strand
GCTATATAAAATTAATAAAGGGTAATTGAAAATGTATGAAGAAAGGGGAATTATATGCAATTATCAAAATTATGTTTAGCAACAAAAAAATTTTTGTCTGCAATGGTTATTACAACAACAGTCTTATCAACAACACCAATTCAAAAGATTAACTTAAAAGGAAGTGAAATTAATGTATCCGCAGCTACGGAAACGAAAATATCAAATCCTAGAATTGTGAAAGATTCTTCTTTAAAATCAGGACAAAAAGTAACGTGGGATTGTATTTATTTTGGAAGCTATCCACAAACGGAGATTGTTGATACTCCGCATAGAAGTGGGGCTTTTGCTAAAAAATGGGAAGAAGAGGATGATTATGAAATAGAGCCATCGGTATATTCCAAACTAAAAAATGCAACGGGATGGGATAGCAACGGAGATATAACGATTGATAATGTAAAGTATCGAAGACTAAGTAGTGATGATACTACATATAAATTTCTTTCTGATCAAGAAGGATATTATAACTGGGATAAGGACAATGATACAAAATATCATTACTTTCGATATGAAAAAATAAAATGGAGAGTTTTAAATGTTGACGGTAATGAAGCATTACTTTTATCAGATAAAATTTTGGACACTCAGAAATATGACACATGGCATAAAACTACATGGGAGAAAAGTATAATTAGAAGTTGGCTAAATGGATATAAAGGGTTACAAAATTCTAAAGATGATGATTATACAAAAAATAATTTTATAAACAGTGCATTTTCAGAAGAAGAAGAAAATGCAATAGAAGAAACAAAAATTAAAAATAATAATAATCTTACATATCAAACAGAAGGTGGAAATGATACCCAAGACCAAATCTTTTTATTATCACAGTCAGAAGTTTCAGTTGATGCAGCAAAGTATGGATTTTTAACTGAAGCAGTAAGTACAGATGATGCTAGATCCTGTAAAAGTAGCACATATGCAAAAGCTATGGGAAATGCTGTCAATATTTTTACAGATAATTATGGATGCAGTTGGTGGTGGTTACGTTCACCAGGGCTTAATTCACGTTATGCCTCTGCAATAGATTATTTTGGATATACTGGAGGGCTTCCAGTTGATAATGTGAATGTGGGAATTCGCCCTGCTCTGAAATTGGATCTTTCACATACAAATGTTTGGAATTATGCAGATACTGTAAGTAATGCAAAAGAAAAAGAGAACAGTTCTGTAAAACAACCAGAATATAAAGATACTGCAGATACTAATCTTCCATATATAGGTCCTTCTGTAAAATTATTTGATGAATTATCAGGGGAAGCTTATGATCCAATTACTAAAATTTACCCAGGCGAATACAAGATTTCAATTCCAGCAATTGGAACAAAAGTAACGAGATCAAATGATAAAGATGGAGGTTATACAATAAAAGCACTTATAGGTGTTAATAAAAAGACATATAACGAAGATGAAATAGTGAAAAAAATAAAAAAAGCTGAAAATAATTTAAATCAAGTAAAAGGTATGCGATCTGTACTTATGGCGGATGGAGATAAAGAATCTTTTGATCTTACCAAAAAATTTGAAAAGAAACCAGAAATTAATTTAATTGGATATTATGAAACAAAATATGATGAAAATGGAAAGCTTATTTCCAAAAATGGAAGAATCGGATTCTTGTTAAGATGGGAAGCAAGTAAGACTGTGCAGTATATTTCAGCTACACCACCTATTCCTTACTATATAGGCGTTAAGGGTACTATAGATGGAACTAATGTATTAAAAATAAATTCTATAGATAAAAGTGGAATAGAATTCGAACTGACAGGATTAAGTACAAAAGGATTTTTTAATGCTAATTGTGGTCTTGGAATCAGTGGATTAGCTACAATAGGAGCAAGTGGAGAAGCAACTCTTAATTGGCAAATAGTTCCTTGGTCAAAGGGAGACATGACAGGAAATGTTTATCTTGAATCACAAATTATATTTTTATATGATTATAGAAGAAGTGTTATTACAGGAAACAATGTAAGTCTTTGGGATACAACAAAAAAAGATACTGATAAAAAGGGCAAAAATAAATCAGCTAAATTAAAATCAGTATCAAATAGTCAAATTAAGTTAAAACTTAAAGACCGGACATATCAAAATAAAACAAGTGCATGGAAAGGTAATATATCTGCAAAAAATAATAAATTACGACAGGCAAGTTCTAATAATACAATTACAACCAAAGAATTGCAAAGTTATATATTGCCTAATAGTATTCCTAAAATGATTAAACAAGAAGATGATACTATCATGGTATTCCAATCCAACGATGCAAGTAGAAGCACACAAAATAGTGTAAAATTAATGTACTCAATTTATCATAATGGTAAATGGTCTGAACCAAAAGCATTTTTAGATAATGGAACTTTAGATACGTTTGCTGATCTGAAAAAAATTGGAAACGATATTTTCGTTACATGGCAGAAGTGTGATAAGAAAATAGCTGACAGCTCTGATATTAATAAACAAACAGAAAATATTGCAAAAGACAGTGAAATTTATATTAGTAAATATGATGCCAATACAAAGTCTTTTGGTAAAGTAGAAAAAATTTCAGATAATGATACTTTGGATATGATGCCAAAACTAATAGATAAAAATGGTACGCCGGCTGTTATGTGGGTAAATGTTCCATCAAATGATATTGTTACATTAAAAGGTAAAAAAACAATTAAGGTTTCTGAATATGATAACAATAAATGGCAGCAGGCAACCGATATTGGAAATACTGATACCTATATTTCAGAATTAACTGGAACGTATGTAGAAAACAAGTATCATGCAATCTATATAGGAACAGATAATGATCAAAATACTAAATTTTATGATTTAGATACTGGAAAAGAAAATGTCGTATATGATAATGCTGCGGATCTTTCTAATATTCATGTAACTAAGGACATCATAACATATGTGCAAGATGGAACTTTAAAATCATACAATTTATCTACCAAGATCACAAAAGATATATCTGACTCTAATAAGACAGCTATTAGTGCTAATGCAATACAAGAATCTAACGGAGATAAAACAGCTATATTATGGATGGAAAATGATGACTCAGGCTGTAAATTTTATTCATCAGTTAAGACAAAAGATGGTTACAGTGCTCCTGTTAATATTTATACACAACAAGGGGTTAATGGAAACTATTTTACTGCTACGTTAGACGATAATGGAGAGTGGGATATTATTCTAAATGCTCAGGATTCAGATGATGATGAAAAAACAAGTATGTTTTATATCCATAAAAAATCAGCTCCAAAGGTTGCAATAGAAGATATGTCTATTGATGGAAATGATATGGAAAATGGTGAACAGCCAGTTTTATATACAGTAACCAATCAAAGTGAAGAAACTATCAAGAGTTTTAATTTAAAGATTAGTAATGATGATGGGGAAATTGTAAATAAAACGGTATCATGTAATCTGTTACCAGGGGAATCAAAACTATTTGAAGACAAATTTTCATTTGATAATATAACACGAATCGAAAACTTTACAGTAGAGACAGTTGCTGATGGACAAAAAGATACATCTCAGTCACAATTAAAAGAGGAAGTCTCTTATACAGATCTTGGAATTACGGATGTTAAGAAGACGATTACAAAAGATGGTGTACAATATACTGCAACAGTGACAAATAATGGCCAAGTAGCAGCCTCCGGAATAATTGATTTTTATAAAGATAATAAGCTATCAGACAAATTAACAACAAAAGCAGTTTCAACGATTCAGGCAGGGGAAAGTAAAAAGGTTACATTTAATTATAAGACAAGTGATATGAAGTTTGATGAAGATCAAAACACATACTGTTCTATGAAATTATCATCAGATGATGAAAAAGATAGTAATTCTCAGAATGATTCATATTATGGTGTTATTTACAGATGGGAATTGCCAGGTCAAAATGATATTTCCGATTGTACAGTAAAATTATCATCAGAACAATTTACAGAAGATGGATTAGCAAAAGAACCAGATATTACAGTAAAAAGAGGTAATTTGTTATTAGAAAAAGGTACAGATTATCAGGTGGAATATCATAATAATGTTAAGGCAGGAATGGCAGTAGTAGCTATTACAGGAATCAATCGATACGTAGGAAGAATTGAGAGATCATATGTCATTAATGTAGCACAAAAGGATCATAATCAGAATAATAATTCTACAGAAGATAAGCCGGATAAATCTAACCTGACAAAGCCGATTGTAAAAGTTGACAAAATTACGATCAACGGTATTTCTAAGCAGCTTGCTGCTGGCAAATCAATCAAATTAACAGCAAACATTTTGCCGAAAAATGCCAAAACCAAATCGGTTGCTTGGAAAACAAGTAATAAAAAAGTTGCGATAGTTAATAAAAACGGTGTTGTGAAGATCAATAAAAGGGCCGCGGGCAAAACCGTAACAATTACTGCCATTGCAAAAGATGGAAGTAATAAAAAAGCAACCTATAAGATTAAAGTCATGAAAGGTTCTGTTAAGAGTATTTCCATTAAGGGAAAGAAAACAGTGAAAGCTGGTAAAACTTTAAAATTAACAGCAAAGGTAAAAGCTTCAAAAGGAGCAAACAAGAAGCTTATTTGGAAGAGTAGCAATACAAAATATGCCACTGTATCATCTTCTGGGAAGGTAAAGACTAAAAAAACAGGCAAGAAGAAAACTGTAAAAATTACAGTAATGTCTACTGATGGTACCAATAAAAAGAAAACTGTAAAAATCAAAATTAAATAAAATATTTTGTTTTCCCTTTTATTAAATAACTATTTTAACAAACAAATAAATAAGGAATCTCCTGCCTATAAGTGTAAACGAAGGTAGGAGAGGAATTATCAAAAAGAAATGAAACGGCAGTAGCGGGCGGAGAGAAATCGGTATCCCCTACGGACATAAGGTCAAGCAACGTCGGTATTCCCGACATGTTGGACTCTGTGAAATTATCGACCGTGGATTGAAACAAAAAGGAAAAATTAAATCATATTTTTCATAAGGATTTGGGATCATTGCAACATGTAATGATCCTTTTTCTTTGCCGAAAAATACATTGATAAAACAAAAAATTTGTGATACTATATAATTGTATTTTTTATCAGATTCCCAACATTAGGAGAAGTGGGACTTTTTATAGAAAATACTTAGAAAGAAACTTTATAAAACTTTTATTTATAGAAGGGGACAAATTTAACAGACGGGAGGTCTGTTTTTTTTGTGCCCTTTTTGCGATAAGAAAATTGACAAAAATACGTCAACATGTAAAAATAAGAAAGGAGATATTTTGAACACAGAGTTATCAAGGACACTGACGATCGCAGAAGCAAAAGAACAATATGATGAGAATTGTAAAAATATTCTCAGTAACAAAGTGATTCTTGCTTGGATATTACGTCGTACAGTGAAAGAATTTGCTGTTTACAGCATTGACAAAATTATGGAATGTATCGAAAAACCAACAGTTTCTAAAGTATGTGTTAATCCGGGTCTGACGAATCATCAGAAGATCACAGGAATTAATACGGAAGATGCTGTAAATGAAGAAGGTGTCATATATTATGACCTGCGTTTTTTCGCTATTGTTCCCAAAACACAGGAAAAGATCAGACTAATCATTAATGTAGAAGCACAGAAATCTTTTTACCCTGGATATCACATTGAAACCAGAGGAATTTTCTATGCTGCTAGGATGTTATCTGCACAGCTAGGCACAGAATTTGCGATTCCAAATTATCAGAATCTCAAAAAAGTATATTCTATTTGGATTTGCATGAATGCACCAAACTATATCGGAAATGCGATTTCTGAATACAAAATAGCAAAAGAGGATATCATTTCAGGAATTCCAGATAATGTGGAAGCATATGATAAATTATCAGTGATTATGATTTGTCTAAATCAAAAAAAAGAAGATCAAACGAATGATTCATTTTTGAAAATGATGAATTTATTATTAAATTCTCATATTTCAGCTAAGGAGAAAAAGAAAATTTTACAAACGGATTATCATATTCCAATGACAATTCGTTTAGGAGAGGAGTTGAATTTTATGTGCAACTTATCAGATTTGTTAGAGGAGGAAGTTCTCAATCGTAAAGAAACAGAGATTGTTTTAAAAATGATAGCACAGGGATTATCTGACGAAACAATTATGGAGTGTGTTACAATTTCCAAAGAGCGATTGATGCAGATTAAAAATTCTCAAAATTTAAACACAAAATAATAAGAGGAGTTGAATCTCATGTGTAACTTATCAGATTTGGTAGAAGAAGCAAGAGAAAAAGCATTAAAGGAAGGACATGCTAAAGGACGTGCTGAGGGTATTGAAGAAGGAAAGATTACCACTTTAGTTGGACTTGTTGCTGACAAAATACTTTCTGTTGATGAAGCAGCGAAACGTGCCGGTATGGCAAAAAAAGATTTTTTAAAGTATTTAAACTAAAGCAACAGACTTTGTAGTAGTGTTTTAACGAAAATTTTATAATGAAAGGGTACAAATTTAACAGACGAAAGGTCTGTTTTTTTTGTGCCCTTTTTTACGTTAAGAAAGGAGAAAAAATGGACGAATTTATAAACAAAGTCGAAGCGTTTTGTAATGATGGTGGATTTTTAGAAATTGGATTGCGTGATCCGGAAGTTCTTAAAGCATATGCTGAAACAGCACAAAAGCTTAGAAGAAACAGTCGAAAACCTCTGTCACATGATGAAAAGATGTTATTAACACGGATTGAAGTGATCTTTTGCGGAGCGTATGGAGATATCAATCTTCGTGTTATTCATCTGACTGAAAATCTGCAATGTAAGGAGAGCGATCTGGAAAGATATTTAAAATGCTTTCTAAATAAAGAAGGCAATCGTAGAAAATATCATAAATCATTCGTTCAATCTTGTATGGATAAGGAAAGCACAGTCAAAGATTCTGATCTTTGGATTAAATACTGGCAAACTCATAATACAGGAAAAACATTGATGGATTTTTTAGGATTGGATGCAGGAGAGTATCGCAGATGGGCAGAAACAAGTGGTTCAGATAATCATGACCAGAAGTTTTTTATCGAAGTGTTACAAAGTCGAAAAGAAGAGAAAGGAGAGAAAGTCGTATGTTAGACAATTTAGTTTATCTGATCGCATTTATGTCTGTTTTGTTCATTAGTTTAGGAATCTTATCTCTAGCAGAAGAGAAAATACCATTCTTACACAAAATGACGATCAGGCTTATTAATGCAATGACATTTAATGAAAATGATAAGATCCCGGAAGATTGGGATGGAAAGGATGAAGAATGAAGAAACAAGCAAGAGACATTGCAAAAACAAGTAATGGGAAGGTAGTGTTAGTTGCAGCGGATGAGCTGAAAGTAACATCATCCTTTTATGGAAGTATTTTTGCAGAAAAAGAGAAAATTAATGGTAAAACTGAGTATTCAAAGATTCCAATTTCATTATTAGAGGTTGGAGGGAGTAAAAAGAATGTAACATTTTATCTGGATGTGGATCAGGCAGAATATCTATATGAATTTGCCAAATCATTTGGGGATTGTAGTTACAGTTCATGCAAAAAAAATGAAGCTCAGAAGCTAAAGCGTACTTTATTGGTAAGACGACAGAGTTTCTATAACAATCAGCCTAAAAAATATCCATGGTATTTGGAAATTGAGGTTACTAAAAATGAAAAGAAAGAAAAAAGCTGTATCAATATGACAGATGAAGGATTTTTTACTTTTATGAATCGGATTCATCGTTTTATTGATTGTTTTGTTACCGCATATAGTACAAACATCATGAAAATGAAGTTTAATAATGAACAAAATTGGAAACAAAATAAGAATTAGCAGAAAGGAGTAAACAATGTCATACAGTGCATTGTATCGGAAATTCCGTCCGCAAACGTTTGATGAAGTAAAAGGGCAAGATCACATTGTTACGACACTGAAAAACCAGATTCGTAATCATCGTTTAGGTCATGCTTATTTATTTTGTGGAACAAGAGGTACTGGAAAAACAACCGTCGCAAAGATTTTGGCAAAAGCAGTAAACTGTGAGCATCCTATTGATGGAGAACCATGTGGAGAATGTGAGACATGTAAATCAATCACAGAAGGATCATCTTTGAATGTAATCGAGATTGATGCAGCTTCTAATAATGGCGTTGATAATATTCGAGAGATTAAGGAGCAGGTACAGTATTCGCCAGCAACAGGTAAATACAAAGTCTATATCATAGATGAAGTACATATGCTTTCCATCGGAGCCTTTAATGCTTTATTAAAAACATTGGAAGAACCACCGGAGTATGTCATTTTTATTTTGGCCACGACAGAAGTTCATAAGATTCCTATCACTATCTTATCAAGATGTCAGAGATATGATTTCCATCGTATTACATCAAATGTTATAAAAAAACAATTGATTGACCTTACCAATCAAGAAAAGGTAGAAGCAGAAGATAAAGCTTTGGAATATATCGCACGAATAGCAGATGGTTCCATGAGAGATGCGTTAAGCCTTCTGGATCAGTGCATTGCCTTTAATTTGGGCAAGAAATTGACGTATGATGCTACGTTAGATGTACTGGGAACAGTAGATATTCAGGTCTATAGTGAACTTTTAGATTTCATTATGGCACAGGATGTTGCGAAGGTTATGGACTTAATTGAAGATGTTGCTAGTCAAGGAAGAGAATGGTCACAATTTATCACAGATTTTTTGTGGTTTCTAAGGAATCTTTTATTAGTTGGGCAGGGAACAGATGCAGAAGAAGCATTAGAAGTATCTACTGAACAAATGAAGTTTCTACAGGAGAAAGCAAAGTTGATCGATGAAAAATTATTGATCAGGGATATTCGTATTTTATCAGCATTGTTGGAAAAATTACGTTTTGCTACAACAAAAAGAGTCTTAGTGGAAGTAGAATTAATCAAATTATGCAAGCCAGAAATAGAGATGAAGAATACTGATCTTGCTGAAAAAGTAAAATCATTAGAAGAACAATTAAATCTCGTCATGCTGCAATTAAAGAAAAAAGAAAAAACAAAAGAAGAGAAAAATACTAAGAAACTACCGAAACAAAAATCAGGGCAGGAAGAACAAATAAGAAAATCTATAGAAAGACTTCCAGAAATGATTCGTTATTGTTTAAAAAGAGCTGAGTTAAAGTTCGATGAAAAAGAAAAGGCAACAACGTTTACTTTTCCAGAGGAATGTATCCTTGAAAAACAATATGTCATTGATCATAAAGAGTTGATTGAAAAATCTGTTCATGCACAGATCATTGTGTGAATCATAGAAAAAGAGGATAAAAATGAAAAGAAAAGTTGAACTATTATTAATGGCAATGGCACTTATTGTGTTGGCCATTATTTTTTTACAAGAAACAACAACAAAATGTGTATTACTTGTGGTACTGATCGTGCTGCAAGTGATCACTGAGAAAGAAATTAAAGAAAATTAAAGGAGAATTTTATTATGAAAATTGATAGAAAATTATTTGAAGCAGCACTGCAGATTGCAAAAAAAGGTATTTCAAAGAAAGCAGATATAACATCTAAAACTCTGGTAGAAATCAAAAATTCAGGAATTTCTCTTGTTGGTATGAATGATGGAATGTCTGTTATTACCAATATGCCACCAAATAGTTTCGTTTTTGAAGAAACTGAGGAAAAGAAGTTTTTAGTAGATCCTTCATTTATGATGGATTTGTTAAAACAGCTTCCAAAATCTGTAACAGAAGTTGAGTTTGATGCCGAAAATGGTCTTGTTTTAAGATATGAGAAATCTGAATTCAAGCTTGAGACAATTGAAGGAGCAGATATGTTTCCAATGCCTACTAAGAAAGGGGTAGATGAAAACTTTGTTACGATCGAAGCGAATGATTTACGTCGCATGGTTCGTGCCACTGCATTTGTATCAGTACGAAAAGATGATTCTGTATCTGTAGGACAAGAAGCAATGAAATGTCTTGCAATTCATTGTGCAAAAGATGATATTAAAATTTATGCAGCAAATCCGTATCTTTTTTCAAGTTGTTTAAAAACACATGAAAATAATGGTGCTGATTTCAATGTATTGATTTATGCAGAAGATATTAATGAAGCAATCAACGCATTTCAGAATAAAGAAATTCAGATTTTTGCGGATGATAAATTCATGTATCTAGCAGATGATTATACTTTTATTTCACTGCGTATTGTAAATGCAAAGGAACTTACAATCAATACTACTTTAAAGAAAATAGAAACTAATAAAGATCTGACAAAAGTTAACGTAGCTAAAAATCTGATTTTAGGAACTATTAAACGTGCATGTTTATTATCAACGGATCGAAAAATGATTCGTATTTTGTTAAAAGCAAACAAAGAAACGAATTTATTAAATATCCAGGGCAAGAGTGATAGAGGATCTATTAATGAAGATATTGAAGCAATCATTGATGGAAAAGATGCGGAGATTTGCCTTAATGGAAGCTATTTATTAGAAGTTTTGAATGCCATGGATTGTGAAAATACGGAGATTAGATTTGATGCAGCAGATGAAAGGATTCCAATGCTTGTAAAAAATGGAGATGATGAAGTAGTTACAGATTCCACTTATGCTATTGCATTATTAAAAAGGAAATAGGAAAGTCCTAAAGAAAAAATGATGAATGAGAATAATTTAGAATAGTAGAAAGGAAAATAATA
>OBYB01001345.1_pt1 | contig 10724 bp, 10 predicted proteins | sample 1538181 | NCBI WGS metagenome assembly OBYB01 (sample SAMEA2580157, study PRJEB22360) | human gut metagenome | biome: human gut; feature: human-associated habitat; material: faeces | place: Denmark | collected 2008/2010 | reverse complement strand
GCATGCCTTTGCCTAAACCCGAAAAAACTACATGACTAAAACCTCAACAAACAATTGAACAAAAACACGTCGGTACTGGAAGATGTCCGAACGGATGATGACCAAACATTGCGACCTGCTGATCTGCGACAGCAAGAACATCGAGAAGTACATCCACGAGGAGTACGGCAAATACAATCCACAGACCACGTACATCTCCTATGGCGCCGAGACGCGCAGGAGCAAGTTGGCGGATGACGACCCGAAACTGCTCGATTGGTATCGGGAGAAGGGACTTGCGCCGAAATCGTATTACCTAGTGGTCGGCCGTTTCGTGCCGGAGAACAACTACGAGACGATGATCTGTGAGTTCATGAAAAGCGAGTCGAAACGTGATTTCGCGCTCGTCTGCAATGTGAGCGACAAATTCCTGAACGAACTCAAGGAGAAAACTCACTTCGATCGGGATCCGCGTATCAAGTTCGTCGGCACTGTCTATGACCAGGAACTGCTGATGAAGATTCGCGAGAACGCCTACGGGTACTTTCATGGGCATGAGGTCGGCGGGACCAATCCTTCGCTGTTGGAGGCACTCGGTTCAACGGATTTGAACTTGCTGCTGGACGTTGGCTTCAACAGGGAGGTTGCGGAGGACGCGGCCCTGTATTGGAGCAAGGAGTCAGGCGATTTGACGAGACTAATTAACTTAGCTGATCGAATGGACGTTTGCGAGGTAGTGAAATTCGGGGATAAAGCTAAAGCACAAATTGCTCATGCATATAGTTGGCAGTATATTGCCAGCCGGTATCGTGAACAATTTTTGCAGTAAAGGTGTAAAATGAAGTACTTTGCAGTTATCGTTTTGTATAATAAAAGAACTCAGGATTCCGTAACACTAAACAGATTATTAATGCTTTCCCCAAAACAGCTAACATCAATTGTATTGGATAACAGTGATAAAGATTATATAAGTAATAATAAATCATATTGTGAACATAATGGAATTCAATACTATTGCCTGCAGGGGAATAGGGGAATTTCAAAGGCGTATAATTATGCTCTTGATTTGTTATATAATGAGAAAAAGAATGATATTGTAATTTGGCTTGATGACGATACTGCAATAAGCCAAGAATATTTTGATTGTTTAAATAGATACTCAAGCTTAGAAGAATACGATGTTTTTGCTCCAATAATTCGCGGTCAGAATGGTGTAATATATTCGCCTTGTAAAACAGGTTGGCTTAAAGGCCATTATATTAATGATATAAGACAATCGATCCCAGACAGAAAATTTACTGCCATAAATAGTTGTTTGGCAGTCAGATTGAAGATATATGAGAAATATCGGTATGACGAAAACCTTTTTCTTGATTGTGTAGACACACTATTTTTTGACAACCTCAGAGCGAAAGGAAAACATTTTTTTCTACTTCCAGTAGAGATACAGCAAAATTTTTTTCAGCGAGGAGAGATAGATTCAAGAAAGCTGTGGAATAGATTTAGGATACGAATTAATGACACTAAATATTATTCAAAATTAGGCGGTTTTCGGTGTCATGTTGCTGGATATATACGTATAATAGGGTGGGCCCTACAGTTTTCGTTCAAAACGAAATCGGCAATCTTTTTTTTTGAAGTGTATCAGACAGATGGTCTCATAAGATGAAGCAAAAGTATGTAGATACGCTATTTTATATAGCCTATGTAAGTTTTTTTGCCTCATTATTCCTCGGCGATGTATACACCGTCGGCACACTAGATGTTATCAGTAGATATTTAAGGATAATATCTTATATTTTAATTGTTATATCATGCATTGGGGTACGTTTTACAAAAAAAGATTTCTTTATTTTTTGTATAATTTTCTCTTTAGGTCTGATATATGCAATATTAACAAATGATATATATTGGTGTATATTAACATTATTGCTTTTTAATTCGAGAAAAGTAAATATTAAAAAAATTTTTAGAATCTCTATAGCTATATTGCTAATTGGTATAGCAGTCGTAATTGCTTTAGTGTTATTAGGGTTTTTGCCGGATATTTTAACTGCGCGTGATTCGTTATCGCTCAATTCATACACACGTCATTCATTTGGCTTTTATACAAGCAACGTTTTGCCCTTGTTGACATTATATATATTATCTTATTATATTCTTATTTTTGAGTCGCAGATTAAAATTTCAGTAATAATATTTACCGTATTAACGTCATTAGTAATATCAGAACTGTGCGATTCAAGAAATGCATTTATATTATCAGTTGTTTTGTCGGCTGCGGTTATATGTATAAAAATTTCTAAATGTAAATACAGAATTCTTTTGCCGCTAAGTCGTTTTCTTGTACCATCATTAATAATTATATCTTATGCTATGCTTTTTTTGCTTCCACTTGGAGGAATCTGGAATACGATAGATACTTTGTTTTCAGGTCGATTTCGATTAGGTATTTTTAAAATGAGACGAATCGGTTTACATCCTGTAAACATTATGAGTAACGATTCATTTTTTGATGATAACGTTACTTACGTTAATGGTGAACATCTCGATACTGTTGTCCTCGACAACGGATACCTATATGTTGGTCTACGATATGGTATTCTCATACTCTTATTTTATATATACATATCACAAAAAATTACTAGCAAATATAGCAATCGGCCATATATTCTTCTTGTGACAGTTTGTGTTTTTACTGCTAATTTCGTGGATAACGATTTAGTCGATTACTGCTTTTTACCCTTTATTTTACTTGCATTTTGCGACAGAAAAGAAACATCTATTTTGGACGGTGGTAATAATGAAAAAAGTAGTTGTAATTATCTCAACATATAATGGTGAAAAAACAATTACTCGTCAGCTAGACTCAATTTTTAATCAAGTTGACGTTTCTGTTGAGGTTTTAATTCGTGATGATAACAGTACAGATAGTACCGTGGATACGATAAAGAAATACATTGAAGTAAATCCCCAATGCAAAATCCATATCATTGAAGGCAATAACGTCGGATTTGCGAAGAGTTTTTGGCTGGCCCTAAAACGGTCAGGTGATGCGGATTACTTTGCATTTTCTGATCAAGATGATGTTTGGAAATCAGATAAGCTCATTCAATGCATTAAGGCAATGCGCAGTGAAGAAAATGTACCGCAGCTGTCATATTGTAAAATGCAGAGAAGCGACATTCATCTAAACAGGCTGAGCGATCAGATCAAAATAGTTAAGCCAGACGACTTAACAAAGAAAATAGCATTAACAACAACATACAACTATGGGGCTGCAACTGTTATTAATCGATGCGCTAAAGAACTGGTCTGCAGAACTTGGCCTAAAGCTGATAATGTACCACATGATCTTTGGATTGGCTGTCTGTGTTATTGGTTTGGGTATATTCACTTTGTCGATAAAGAACTGTATTACTGGATTAGATATGAAAATAGTGTAACTGGCGAAGGAACAAAAAAATCTGGAATTATGTATAGATTACGGGAGACCTTGCGAAAAAAATCATATCCGAATTTCTCTTATACAATTCTGTCTAACTATCACGATTTACTTTCTAAGGATGACTATATCTACTTACAAAGAATAGCAAATTATAAACATAACTTATTAGATAAGATATATTTACTTTGTGATTTCGGTTTCAAACGATTAAATCCGCTAGGAACAATTTCGCTGAAAATTGGGATTCTTTTCAATTGGTTCTAGGAGTAATATGTCACCGCTTGTGTCTGTTATTGTCCCCGTTTACAATGTTGAACAGTTTCTGCCACGTTGCTTGGATTCAATAGTTCAGCAAACATATAACAATATAGAAATTTTGCTAATTAATGATGGGTCAACAGATAACTCATTGTCGATTTGCGAAGCTTATAAAGCCAAAGATGAGAGGATTCGCGTCTTTTCTAAAAAGAACGAGGGTCTGGGCTATGCGAGAAATTATGGTATTGAACACGCGGCTGGCGCATATTTTACCTTCGTTGATTCTGATGATTATTTAACACTTTCGGCAATAGAAAAAATGATGAGTTATGTACAACAATATAGGTGCGATGTTGTAATATGTAATAATTTTCACAAAGATGTAATACAGAATCAAAATCTTCCTGAACGTCTGTATAAAGGAAAAGAAATTGTAGACATCTTAATAATGCATATGTTGGGAAATAAAGGGAAAAAAGAGGATTCGCTTTCATATACTGCTTGGGGTAAACTATATAAGGCAAGTCTTTTCAAGAAAGTGCGTTTTGCATCTGAGAGACAATATATCTGGGAAGATATGCACTTTAGTATTAATCTTTATAGTAGCTGCAATAGTGTCTACATATCAAGCACTCCTGTATATTATTATTGTTATAATGCTGATTCATTAACGCATACGTATGTACAAAATAAAATTGATAAAGTGATGACTATGTACAGATATATGCTACATAAAATTGATGAATTGAATATTGGTGATTCTTCTATTCTGCGACTGAATACAAGTTTTGTTGGGCATATACGAACATGTATAAAATTAGAGGTTTTACACCGCAAGGATAACGGATATCGAACAATGTTCAATAATATCAGATCGATATGCAGTCAATCTGATGTTCAACAAATAATTAAAAAGTATCCATCTTCTGAATATAATAAATCTCAAAAGATACTTGCATTCTTTATCAAAAAAAAGTTTGTATTTGCTATCTACATTCTTGCACAATTACAGATTATCTACAAAGGAATGTAATTATGTCTAAAAATGAGTTTTTTTTCTCTATTATTATGCCGGTATATAATTGTGAAACATATATTGAAAGGGCCATAGAATCAGTTTGTAACCAAGATTATTCCAATTGGGAATTGCTTATAATAAATGACGGATCAACCGATAATAGCCGCGAGAAATGTAACAAGTTTATTCGCGATAAGCGTATACAAATTATAGATAAAGATAATTCTGGAGTGTCCGATTCAAGAAATATCGGCATATTTCGTTCACGGGGGCGTTTTATTCTGTTTCTTGACGCTGATGACTGGCTAGAAAATAATTGTTTATCATACATTAATATGTATCTCGCAAACCACAAAACAGATTTTTTGGTTTTTAATTATTATGAATGTTCTCAATCATCGAGAAATATGGCAAGACAAATTAACTGCAGCTACAGTAATTTAAAAGATATAATACGATTTGACTTACAGCAATCTCAATGGAAACAAAGAACATGGTTTGGCAATCTGCATACCGTATGGGGAAAATGCTTTAATGCAGATATAATACGAAATTATAAAATTTGCTTTGATCGCAATCTTTCAATAGGTGAAGATATGTATTTTAATTTATTATATATATTGCATTGTAACGTTTTGAATTATGCCAATTATTATCTCTATAATCATTTTGATAATTCAGACTCTGTAATGCACACACTTAGATGGAACGGTCTCAGTCAAAGTAATTATTATTTTGATGTAGTTGAGAGAATTTCCAATCAATATGTAGATGAATCTATTTTATTCAATTTTTGGCTTGAAACAGCCGAAATTGATTGGAAGAAAATCGTTTTTTCAAACAATAGTCTGTCTTGGAAAAAAACTATTTTTCAACGTATCTTTAATGATGAGAAGTATCAAAGATTCGCGAAGAAGGGATTAAATGTTAAATTCAAAAATAGATTTTATGCATTTGCAATTAGAAATAAACTTTCTCTTCTGTTAATCGTATTTACATATTTAAGATATACAAAACAGTCTTTTTTGCAAAGGGGAAGATAATGCCTATTCAAACAAGAGAAGACTTAAAAGAATATATCAATGCTGATTTATCTGTTCAGCCTCGTAAAAAAGGAATACTTAAATTATTTTCTAACGAAAATAGAATTATTAATCTTAAATTGCACTTAAGAAAGTGTGAATATTATTATAATAGTAGTCATAGCTTTATTAAGCGGATTCTTTACTTCTATCATAAATTCTTTTTGTATCGAATTTCATCTTCATTCTGTTCCGAAATTCCCATAAATGTTTTTGGCAAAGGGTTGATAATTTGGCATGCGGAACGAATAATAATTAATGGAAACTCGAAGGTTGGAAACTACTGCAGCATTTCGAGTGGTGTGGTAATAGCGCAGGCTCATAATGAATGTCCTATTATAGACAACAACGTTGAATTGATGATTGATTCAAAAGTTTTGGGCGGCATTCACGTGTCCGAGAATGTTCGCATTGGTGCTGGAGCTTTAGTCATTAAAGATATTGATACTCCGAATACAACATGGGCTGGAGTTCCTGCTTATCAAATTAGCAACAAGGGAACTATTGAAACACCGATTCCTATAGCGAGGTAAGGTTAATATGCAATTAGTGATTGTCACAATTAATGATTTTACAAATTACGGGAATAGATTACAGAATTATGCTTTAACTTGTGTTTTGCAGCAACATGGAACGGTTGTTACTCTTGATTACAGATTTGCTAATTCCGTCAAACACAAAATCAAGACAACTGTTTTGTCTATCTTCCACAGTTGCACAGAATTATTATTCTGTTTTGCTAGATTTAGAGCTTTCAGATTATTTAATTCTTATATAAAGTTTATTAAACGTATTCCTAATTCAAAAAAAGAATGTATTTTTGTTTTAGGGTCTGATCAAATTTGGAACTATCACTGGTTTACTAAGCAAGAAATTTTGACTTTGCTTGGTGCAAATGTATACGGAAAGAAGAAGTTAAGCTACGCTGCAAGTTTTGGTATCTCTGAGGTCTCGGAAGCTTTCGTCCCCTGTTTCCAAACATATTTGCCTACCCTAAGCGCTATTTCTGTGCGCGAAGACCGAGGGGCTGAACTAGTAAAGAAGATGACAGGTCTGGACGCTACAGTTGTTCTTGATCCTACACTTATGCTTGATACAAACCAATGGAATCAAATTTTCCGCGGATTCGTGTCCGATGATGACCGGTATATTCTTACATACTTCCTTGGCAAGCCTAGCGACCAGCAGGAGAAGACAATCCTGGAGTACGCTAATGCACACGGCTGTCGTATTCGTCGTATTCTTGATTTGCGTGACAGGCAGACCTACAAGGCTGGCCCGCAGGACTTCGTTGAGCTATTCTCCAAGGCCCAGTATGTTTTCACTGATTCCTATCACGCCTGTTGCTTCTCTATCCTCTACCACAAGCAGTTCACGGTCTTTAACCGCGCTGGTATGGAAGGGAAGGCCAATATGAATTCACGCATGGAGACTCTCTTCCGCCTGTTCGATCTTGACAATGTAACAATGGACAATGGTGTCGCACCACAAATCGATTATCTAAAAGTCGACCGGCTTCTTGCCCAACATCGTGCAGAATCCCAAACTTGGCTTAACAAAGCCTTGGAGGTATAGCGATATGCCTAGTCAGCGCAAAGCTGGAGCCTTGTTAGGATATATAAATATCTTGGCAAAGAATCTCGTCAATCTTATGTATGTTCCTTTGCTCCTGCATTTTCTGGGACAAGAGGATTACGGCGTGTTCCAAATGACAAACTCCGTCGTATTCGCTTTAACATTGCTGAGCGCCGGGTTCTACGGATCGTATGTGCGATTTTATATGCGAGAACGAGTACATGGTAACGAGGTCGGCGTTCATCGGCTTAACGGTATATTCTTGCTTGTCTATCTTGTAGTCGTATGCTTGTGCATGATAGGCGGTATACTGCTTGTGGCTAACGTCGAGCAGCTGTTTTCCAGCGGCTTGACGATCCGTGAACTCGCGCTGGCACGCACGCTTTTAAGTATCATGACTGTGAATATCGCAGTCCAGCTTATGTCTACGCCGTTTGATTCCTACATCGTCGCCCACGAGCGTTTCACGTTCCAGCAATCTCGTCAGCTGGTCACCACACTTATGGTCCCCATCATTGCTATCGTGTTGCTGTTTGCCGGCATGGGAGCGGTTGGCGTTGCCATCGCACAATTGACCGTCACCGCAATCTTACTGTTAATGAATATTATCTATGCGGTCCGCAAACTAGGCATGAGGTTTAAATTCACTGGTCTTCAATGGTCTGTGTTCAAGGCGATAGCGGTGTTCAGCTTCTGGATACTCTTAAACCAGATTTTCGACTTGGTCAACAATAACGTACCTAATTTCCTGCTTGGTGCGATGGTCAGCTCCACAGCGGTAGCGGTGTTTGCGATCTCGGTACAAATAAGAAATATTTTCTTTTCTATGAGTACCACTATGTCTAATGTGTTCGTGCCTATGATTAACCGCATTGTTGCCGAACACGATGACAATCAGGTTCTTACTGAGCTGATGACCCGAGTTGGACGCTATCAAATGATTCTGTTCTGGTTCTTGTACGGTGGATTTATCGTTGTCGGCCAGTATTTTATCCAAATCTGGGCTGGAGCCGACAATCAAGATGTATATTGGCTCGCCATCATCATGGTCTTACCCGTCGTGATTCCGCTGACCCAGAACACTGGCATTGAGATTCAGCGCGCTAAGAACCGGCATAAGACCCGTAGCTTGATTTACGTTCTTACGTCCGTAATCGATATCATCCTTTCCATCGTATTGATTCCAACACTTGGTTATTGGGCCACCGCTATTGGATACGTCGCCAGTATCCTGCTGGGCACAGGACTGTTCATGAACTGGTACTATCATGCACGCATTGGATTGGACATGGTCTACTTCTGGAAACACCAGTTACCCACCATCGTCATGGCTCTGGCTATCACAGGAATATGTGTGCTTGGAACCATGCTTCTACCAGTTGAGTCGATTCCGATTTTCCTGCTGTGGGGCGTCATCTACTCCATCCTGTATATCGCCTGCGCGATGCGAGTCTCCCTCACCCAAGACGAACGCAATAAAGTCGTCGCCATGCTCAAAAGAAAGGTAGGAAAATGAGCACCCAAACTGCCAAGGACGCTATCGACCACGTCCTTACTTCGCCGGACGCGGATGCAGTCGGCGGAACAGCAACATACTGCGTTGGTTGTGGCGCATGCGCGTATCTCGATCCCGCATTCCACGTTATTCGCAACCTCGACGGCTGTAATCAGGCTGCCTTGCGAGGTGAGGTTGAGAACTGGGAACGAATTCGCCAAGCGTGCCCGTTCGCCTCAACAATCAACGAGGATAATCTGGGGCAAGAACTGTTCAGCGGGCAGGAAAGCGTGCAGCATGACCCGTACCTCGGGTGGTTCCTGAACACCTATGTAGGCTATGTACAGGCAGATGGCTGGCGTACTCGCGGCAGCTCGGGAGGCTTCGTCAGCTGGATCGCCGCTGCTATGCTCCAGGAAGGCATGGTCGACGCGGTCATCCACGCCAAAGACGGGCCCGACCCTGACCACATGTACACTTACCAGATTTCTCACACGATTGATGAACTGAAGTCTGGCGCAAAATCCAAGTACTATCCGGTCGAGATGAGCGAGGCGCTCACTTACGTGCGCGAACATGAAGGTCGTTACCTGTTCATTGGCGTCCCCTGCTTCGTCAAGGCTGTCCGGCTCCTGTGCCGTGAGGACGAGACGTTGAATAAGCGCATCCGGTACTGTGTCGGGTTGGTCTGTGGGCATCTGAAATCCGACTTCTTTGCTAAAAGCGAGGCGTGGGAGGCTGGCGTTCCTCTCGATCGGATTCAACGCGTCGATTTCCGCCATAAGACTCCTGGCACTCCGGCCAGCGACTACGCGATCCAAGCCGACCGCATCGATGGACAGCCGTCCATAATCAAGCGAACCGCGGAGCTGTCCACTACAAACTGGGGACTCGGCTACTTCAAGTACAACGCCTGCGACTATTGCGATGATGTGCTCGCCGAAACCGCGGACATCACGTTCGGCGACGCGTGGCTGCCCCAATACGTGCAGGATGGCGAAGGATGCAATGTCGTTGTCGTGCGCAACAAAGGCATCCAAGAGTTAATCGAACGGTATCGCGATGAACTTGTTCTGTATGCCTCAACACCTCAGGAGATTTACCAATCTCAGGCTGGAGGGTTCCGGCATCGACGGCAGGGACTGCAATACCGGCTCTATGTGCACAAACAGCGCAGTGAATGGATACCCACTAAACGTGTCCGCCCCACGCTTGATGGTATCAGCGAGGAACGTCAACGAATCTACGCGATGCGCACTATTCTCAAAAACCAAAGTTTTGTCGCTTTCCGCGAAGCAGTGGCAGCTGACGATTTCACTGTGTTCAACGCACACATGAAACCTTACGAACTCCAATACCAGCGAATTGCTCCGTTACGTAAGCGTATGCTGCGAATCGTTAAGCGTATGGTAAAGCGTATTCTACCTGCGACTCTGATTCAGAAGATAAAGAAGCTTGTCAGAGGCGATAGCTCACAAGCTTAGCTTCACAATTCCTTTCCTTGTATCACAGCGTGGTCTTTGCCTTACCGATTTTGGCGGAGCGGAGGCCACGCTGTTTTCTCTTCAGCAGTGGAATCACAGATGACATGAATATTTGACTTGTTGGGGTCCGGGGTTATTGCGTTTGGGGGCCATTATGAGTTTTGGTGGTTATTGCGTTTCGAGGCCGGGGTTATTGCGTTTGGGAGCCGTGGTTGGTTAGGCTCCTTTCACCATGCGAAGGACGTGTGGTGAAAGGAGTTACCAGCAATGGTACGAAAAATACAGGCGAAACTGGTGCTGCGTTTGCATGCCCAGGGTTTGTCGGGATGAGGGGCTGCGGACGTTTTCTTGGAGACCGAACGGAAAGATTTTCGTATGTTCAGTC
>OBYB01001334.1_pt1 | contig 10814 bp, 11 predicted proteins | sample 1538181 | NCBI WGS metagenome assembly OBYB01 (sample SAMEA2580157, study PRJEB22360) | human gut metagenome | biome: human gut; feature: human-associated habitat; material: faeces | place: Denmark | collected 2008/2010 | reverse complement strand
AAGCGTCTGGGACAACGCCACCCGCGAGGCCTGTGAGAAGGCAGGCATCCCGCTGCTGTAAGACTGTATACAAAAAGGACTGATGCATCCGCAGCAGTCCTTTTTCTTATGTCCTGAATCCCAGACCCACCTTGCTTTTTCTCCCGTTGCCGCCCAGCCACCAGAGCAGAAAGGCGTACAGCAGGTTCGTGACGAGGATGATGGCAAACCACATCAGCGTCTCCTGAATGGTCTGGTCGTATACCCGCATAAAGGGGTAGGGGCCGTCGATGGTTCCTGTAATATTGCCGTGCAAATCATACAGACCGTATAGGATCGTCGGTACCAGCGCCCCCCAGACCTGCAGTGGCCTTCCCCGCCCCCCCCAGCCCCTGCCGCAGCGGCAGGCGGGGCAGACGCTCGAAGAGCACCAGCGACAGAATCGCCAGCACCGGGTTGAGGAAATGGTGGTAGAGCATCGAGCCCGTGAAAAGCATGATGTACCAGCCGTTTCCGTCCTCGTACATGGGGGCGAGGATGATAACCACCGTTAAAAAGGTCATGGCGAGGCAGCTGGTGGAGATGAACTTGAGCCGCTTGAGCCAGAGGGGCAGCTCCCGCCCGGTGAAGATGCAGCCCAGCTGCCACAGACCCACCAGCAGGCAGACCGCGCCGTTGAAGATGTTGGACAGCTCGGTGTACATCGTGAACATGATGGTCCCGCCCATGGCCCAGCTCATGGGGACGGCGATGGTCTCGAAGTACACGATCAGGAAGTTCATTGCCGCCGAGGCCAGCTTCCGCAGGACAGTCAGGATGTTTTTCAGCACCGTTTCACTCTCCTATCTGTAATTTTTTGTTGGAATATCAAAGAAACGAGCGGTTTTTTCCGCTCGTTTCTTTTTTACACCCGGACGGGCGCTTATTTTGCCGTATTGATGAAGCTGCGGTTATCCCACAGGTACTTGATGCCGGAGATGGCGGTGACAGCGGCCACGACCCAGCACAGCACGGAGGCGATGTCTGCACACTGCTGGCCCAGCACATTGCCGGTCAGGGAGACCGTGAAGTAGTAGAAGAGGATGGTCAGCATCTGGAGCACGGTCTTCACCTTACCCCACATGTTGGCGGCGATGACCTTGCCGTCCTTTGCACCGGCGGCCACCATGCGGAGGCCGGAGACGGCGAACTCGCGGGCCAGAATGATGCAGAGCACCACAGGGCTGCACACGCCGTCCCGCATCATGTAGATGAAGGCTACCGTCGTCAGCAGCTTGTCGGCCAGCGGGTCGGCGAACTTGCCGAAGTCGGTGACCATGTTCCACTTGCGGGCCAGATGGCCGTCGAGGAAGTCGGTGAAGCTGGCCACGGCGAAGATGAGGCCGGCGATGAGGTAGTACCGCGGGTTGTAGCTCGGCGTGATATACTGGCCGAGCGAGACAAAGATCATGAACACCGGCACCAGCAGGATGCGGGTCAGAGTGAGTTTATTGGGCAGATTCATACAAAATTAACCTCCAATCTGTTATTTTACAACAGTACCATACAAATCGTAAAGGTCGCTGTCGTCCACCAGCACATCATAGAACTCGCCGGGGTAGAGCGGCTCTTCGCTGGACACGCAGACGTTGCCGTCCACCTCGGGGGCATCGGCAGCGGTGCGGCAGAGGTAGAGGCCGCTCTCGTCGTCCACGCCGTCGCAGAGGACGCGGACAGTCTGGCCCACCTTTGCGGCCTGCTTCTGGGCCATGATGCCGGTCTGGATCTGCATCACCAGCTCAGCGCGCTTGTCCTTGACTTCCTGATCGATCTGGCCGTCCATCTTGGCGGCAACGGTGTTCTCCTCGGCGGAGTAGGCAAAGCAGCCCAGACGGTCGAACTGCACTTCCTTCACGAAGTTGCACAGGTCCTCGAACTGCTCTTCCGTCTCACCCGGGAAGCCCGCGATGAGGGTAGTGCGGAGGGTGATGTTCGGGATCTCACGGCGCAGCTTGCCGATGACGTCCAGCAGCTCGGCGCGGTTGGAGCGGCGGTTCATGTTTTTCAGGATGGTGTCGTTGCAGTGCTGGATGGGCAGATCGAGATAAGGCAGGACCTTCTCGTTCCGCTTCATGGCGGCGATGAAGTCGTCGGTGATGCGCTCCGGGTAAGCGTACATGATGCGGATCCACTCGAGGCCGGGGATCTTATTCAGCTTGTCCAGCAGCTCGCAGATGCTGCCCGGCTTGCCCCAGTCCTCACCGTAGGCGGTGGGGTCCTGGGCCACGATGATGAGCTCCTTGACGCCCTCACCGGCCAGCCAGCGGGCCTCGGCCACACAGTCGGCCATCTCGCGGCTGCGCAGCGGGCCGCGGATGCCGGGGATCGCGCAGTAGTGGCAGCGGTTGTTGCAGCCCTCGGCGATTTTTAAGTACGCATAGTGGGCAGGCGTACCGATGACGCGCTTGCCGCCCAGAGGAAAGTCCTTCTTGAGGCCGTAGCTCTCCAGATGTTCTTCACCGTTGAACAGACGGGCCACGATGGAGTCGATGGCCTTGTTGGAGGCACAGCCGACCACGGCGTCCACCTCGGGGATCTCTTCCTCAATCTGGCTGCGGTAGCGCTCGGCCAGACAGCCGGTGACGACCACCTTCAGGTTGGGATTCGCCTGCTTGTAGGAGCAGGCCTCAAGGATGTTCTCGATGGCCTCGGTCTTGGCGCTCTCGATGAAGCCGCAGGTGTTGACGAGGATGACGTCCGCTTCTGCGAGGTCAGCCACCGTCTCGTGGCCCGCCGACAGCAGGATGTGGACCATCACGTCCAAATCGACCTGATTCTTCGGGCAGCCAAGGGAAATACACGCAATTTTCATTCGGATGATACTCTCTTTCTCTCTTGAGGGTCTGTTATAACGATTTGATGTGGTGTTGCGGCAGGGTTGGTTTTTTCTTTAAGATGGCTTGCGCGCCGGTAGCGCGGGGGATGTTTTTTCCTACGGTCAAGTGGCTTGCGCTCCGCGCGGGCACGCCTGCGGCGTGGGGCAGTTTTTTCTTTTGGTCAAGCGGCTTGCGCTCCGCGCGGGGCAGCGCGCTCTTGCATTAAGGCTAATTGTTCTCTTTTGATGTCAAAAGAGAACTAAGCCCCGCGTAACCGCGCTCTCCCCCCGCGCCAAAAGAGAACTAACCGTCCTCTTCCACTCGCCGAATCGCTTCTTTAATAATCGGATATGCAAACCCCCGCCGGGCCAGCGCAGCAACCACAAGGTCTGTCCGCCCTGCGGCCAGCTTGCCGCGGTACCGCCCTTCCACGAGGGCGGCGGCGGCTTCCAGCTCCGGGTCTCCGCCCGCTTCGTCCGGGGCGTAGACCTCTTCCAGCGCAGCAGAGATCTGCTGTGCGTCCAGCCCCTTCTGCCGCAGATCCTGCGCGGCAGCGCGGCGGCTCTTGCGGGCGGTCAGCAGGCCGTGCGCCCGGGTCCGGGCGTAGCGCTCGTCGTCCACATACTGCCGCTCCACCATCTCCGCCACCACAGCGGCGGCAGTGGGCTGGGTGAACTTCCGCCCCAAGCGCTCATAGAGCTGCCCGGAGGAAAGCTCCTGCCCGGCCAGAAGCTCCATGGCCCGGGCGCGGGCCTTGGCGGCGTCGGTGGACTTTTCTTCTTCAGCCAGCGGACGGCCTCTTCTCGAAAAGGACATTTAGTCCTCCACCATGATGTCCAGCTCGCTCTCGCTGCTGCGGGCCGGGGCCTTGACGACAGGCTCCCTGGAGGCAGAAGCGGTCTCGCCGCCCTCTTCCTTCTCTGCCGCAGCGGCAGCAGCTTTGCCCGCCGGGCGGCGGGTGGCGTAGAGCTTGTCCGCGTTGGCGCGGATCTGGCCCTCGATGTCGTTGGCGATCTCAGGGTTGTCCTTGAGGAACTGCTTGGCGTTGTCACGGCCCTGACCCAGACGGATGTCGCCGTAGTTGAACCATGCGCCGCTCTTCTGGACGATGCCCAGCTTGACACCCACGTCGATGAGCTCGCTCATCTTGGAGATGCCCTCACCGAACATGATGTCAAATTCAGCCTCACGGAACGGAGGAGCCACCTTGTTCTTGACGATCTTGGCGCGGGTGTGGTTGCCGATGAACTGGCCGGAAGAGTCCTTCAGGCCCTCGACGCGGCGGATGTCGATGCGGACAGAGGAATAATACTTCAGGGCGCGGCCGCCGGTGGTAACTTCGGGGTTGCCGTAGACGATGCCCACCTTCTCGCGCAGCTGGTTGATGAAGACACAGACCGTGTTGGTCTTGCCGATGACGCTGGTCAGCTTGCGCATAGCCTGACTCATCAGACGGGCCTGCAGGCCGACGTGGCTGTCACCCATCTCGCCCTCGATCTCGGCACGAGGCACCATTGCGGCGACGGAGTCCACGACGATGGCGTCGATGGCACCGGAGCGCACCAGCGCCTCGCAGATCTCCATGGCCTGCTCGCCGGTATCCGGCTGGCTGACCAGCAGCTCGTCGATGTTCACGCCCAGTGCGGAGGCATAGGCCGGGTCGAGGGCGTGCTCAACGTCGATGAAGGCCACCTCGCCGCCCTTCTTCTGGGCCTCGGCGAGGATGTGGAGGGCCAGCGTGGTCTTACCGCTGGATTCCGGTCCGAACACCTCGATGATACGGCCGCGCGGCACACCGCCCACGCCCAGCGCCAGGTCGAGGCCGAGGCTGCCGGTAGAGATGGCGTCCACCTGCATGGCGGTGTTATCGCCCAGCTTCATGATGGCGCCCTTGCCGAACTGCTTTTCGATTTGGGCCAGCGCAGTTGCCAGCGCATCCTTCTTTGCGCCCGGCTCCGTCTTCTGGGTGGCGGGGGCGACGTTGTTGTTCTGATTCTTTGCCATAGCGTGCTGCTCCTTTATCACATGGCCTGCGGGGTGCAGGCGGTACGATACAGATTCTTTCCTCTATAGTATATCACAGATTTCAAATATTACAACAGATAGTTGTAGATATTTTTACTTTTTCTCACGCTTATTTGGGTCTCCGGGCCGTCACGCAGCGGTCGTTGCCGCCGAAGTCCTTCCGGCAGGCGATGTCTGCCCAGCCGTTTGCTTCCAGCAGGGCGGTCACGGCCTCCCGCTGCTGCCAGCCGATCTCCAGCGCCAGCGCACCGCCGGGGCGCAGAGCTTTCTGGTAGTGTTCCGCGATGGCCTTATAAAATACGAGGCCGTCTTCCCCGGCTTCCAGTGCCATGGCTGGCTCTTTGGCCACTTCGGGCTGCAATTCGCTCATCTCCTGCGCTGTCAGGTAGGGCGGGTTCGAGACGATGAGGTCGAGCTGACCCTCCGGCAGGGTCTCCCAGTAGGTAAAGAGGTCACCCTCCACCGGCTCTGCGGCGTGGGTAGGCTTCATGCCCCAGTCGAAGGCCGGCTCTTCAAAAGGCGAGGCATCCAGCACGTTTTCGGTGCTGCCGCCCCGGCCTTTCAGGGCCAGACGGGTATTTTTCTCGAGATAGACGTAGGCTTCCGGGCTCTTTTCCACGCAGACGACCTGCGCCGCCGGGCAGAGCCGCTTGACACCAAGGCCCAGACAGCCGGTACCGGCGCAGAGGTCCAGTACCCACGCCCCTTCCACGCCCGCCAGCATCTCGGCAGCCGTCTCAGCCACCACCTCGGTATCAGCACGGGGACAGAGCACGCCCGGCCCCACGGCCAGTTCAAAGTCGAGGAAAGGCCAGCTGCCGCAGAGGTATTGCAGCGGCTCCCGGGCCGCACGGCGGACGGTCAGTTCTTCGAGCTTTTCCGCTTCGGCGGCGTCCAATGGACGGTCAGAAAGGCGGACGTCCCGGCCTGTCGCCAGCCGGAACAGCTCCCGGGCATCGAAATCTGCGTCCGGACAGCCCGCCGCCGTCAGCCGCGCTTCCACCTCTTTGACCGCTGCACGGGGCAGCATCGCTTCGCTCACCATTTGCCGTCCTCCGGGTCTTCGGGCAGCACCGGCGTCACGGCGGCGATAGCCACCTCGATCATGCTGTCGTCGGGTTCAAAGACAGTCAGCCGCTGCACCCAAAGGCCGGGCTGGCGGATGATGCGGGTGGCAATGTTGTCCGAGCGGCCGCACCACTTGAGTAGCTCGTAGCTGATGCCCATGACCACCGGCAGGAGCAGCAGCTTGAACAGGACACGGAGGCTGGTGCTGCTCCAGGGCAGCACGCTGTAGAGGAAAACGCTGACGATAACCACCAGAATGAGGAAGCTGGTGCCGCAGCGGGGGTGGAAACGGGTGTACTTGCGGACATTCTCCACGGTCAGCTCGTCGCCGGCCTCGTAGCAGGCGATGGTCTTGTGCTCTGCGCCGTGATACTCGAAAACGCGGTGGATCTCCTTCATTTTGGAGATGGCCACCATGTAGCTGAGGAAGATGGCCACTTTCAGCACCGCCTCGAGGATGACTCTCGGCCAGCGGGTCAGGGTGACCACCTTGCCGAGGCCGCCCACCAGCACCGTCGGCAGAACGGTGAACAGCAGGATAGCGAACAGGCCGCCCACGAGGGCCGCACCGGCCATCAGGATGTCCTCGGCCTTCTTGCCCAGATGGTCGCCCACCCATTTTTCAAAGGCGGACTCTTCCTCTTCGGCGTCGTACTCGTCGCCCATGCTCACCTGGGCAGAGTACATCATGTAGCGGTAGCCGGTGATGAGGCTCTCTATCATCGAGAGGGCTCCCCGCACGAGAGGGATCTTGGCCCAGATGCCGTGTTTCGGGGTATCTTCTATCTTCGTTTCGATGGTGCCGTCGGGCTTGCGCACAGCGCAGCAGATGTGCTCCGGGCCGCGCATCATGATGCCTTCCATCAGGGCCTGACCGCCCACACTGGTCTTGAAGCATTCCTTCTTGGGTTCGTGATTCATAAAATGGATTTCTCCTGTCCGTTTTTTGGCTTCTATCTTACCACATAAATGTGACAAAATCTTATTTTTTGTAGAGCGGCAGCCCCAGTGTCACCACTGTACCCCGGCCCAGAGTGCTCTTGATGTCCATCGTGCCGTCGAGGGCGGTCATGATGGAGTCCACCAGCGCCAGACCGATGCCGCTGCCGCGCACCGAGTTGCTGCCCTTGTAGAACTTGGTCTTGACGTTCTCGAGGTCTTCGGGCGGGATGCCGCGGCCCTGGTCGATCAATTCGATAAAGGCTTTGTACTCGCCCGCCCAGAGCTTGACTGTGATGCGCCCGCCGGGGGCAGAATACTTGATGGCGTTGTCTAGGATGTTGATGAACACCTGCCGCAGACGGTCGGGGTCGGCGTAGACCGGGATCATCTCCTCCGGCTCATTGTACACCAAAACCAGCCCCTCCCGCTGGATGCGGGCCTCGCAGAAAAGCACCGCATCGGTCAGCTCGGCCACAAGGTCGAGGGGGCGGCAGGTCATCTTGAGACGGCCATTCTGCAGGCGGCTGAAATCCAGCAGCTCCTCCACCATGTTGTAGAGGCGGGCCGTCTCGTTGTTGATGATCTCGAGGCCCTTGCGATAGTTCTCGTCGGAGGGGTCGTCCAGTGTGCGCAGCGTCTCCACCCAGCCCCGGATGGAGGTGAGCGGGGTGCGCAGCTCGTGGGAGACGGAGCTGATGAACTCGTTTTTCATCTTTTCCGTCTCTTCGAGGCCCTCGGCCATCCGGTTGATGGTGCCGCGCAGGCGGTCCACCTCATCCCGCTCGTCGCCGGTGACGGGCAGACGGACGTCCAGCTCACCCCGGGCGATGCCGGCGGCGGTGCGCTCCACCTGTCCCAGCGGCACCACGATGCTCCGCACGAAGTACAGGCCCGACATGATGGTAAAGGCCAGCACCGCCGCACCCATGATGAGGGCCACCACCACGGTGCGTTTGAGCTGTTCTTCCACCAGCGTCAGACTGGTGACGAGACGCATGGCGGCCACATCTTCGGCTGCATAGGGTACGAGACAGCAGGCCGCCATGACCATCTCTCCGCTCTGGGTGCGGTAGATGGCGATGCCCTGCCCGTCCACGGCGTCCTGCGCCTGCTCAAAGTCGGTGTGGGTGACGATGCCCTCGGCGTCGGTGCCGCTGGACGAGGCGATAACGCCGCCGTAGCTGTCCAGCAGCATGAACTCATATTTGTCCTTATCGGAGAACTGCTCCACCATCCGGCGCAGGGCCACGCTGCGGCTGGCGGCGGTCTTCTGGCTCGTTTCGCCGGTGTACATTTTGAGCTGGCCGGTGATGGACGAAAAGCGGCGGTACATGGTCTGCTGGACGCCGTTGTAGTAGCTGCGGGTGGCGCTGTAGAGGAACATGACCTCCACCAGCAGCACCAGCAGTACCGTAATGAGCAGACTGCCCCGCAGCCATCGCCGGGTGATACCGCTTCGCATGTTACTCCTCCCACCGATAACCATATCCCCACACGGTGAGGATATGTGCCGGATGGCTGGGCTCATCCTCCACCTTCATCCGCAGACGGCGGATGTTCACATCCACGATCTTGACGTCGCCGAAGTAGTTTTCACCCCAGACACCTTTGAGGATGCGCTCGCGCACCAGCGCCACACCGGGGTTGCGGAAGAACAGCTCCATGATCTGGAACTCCACCTGAGTCAGCTCGATGGGCTTGCCCGCCTTGAGCAGGACGCGGCGGTTCTCGTCCAGCACGAAGCTGCCGCTCACCAGTGAGGCCGGTGCCTGCTCCCCTGCCTCGGCGCCGGCCGAACGGCCCACGCGGCGGCAGAGCGCCTCCACACGGGCCAGCAGCTCACTGACGCTGAAGGGCTTGGTCATATAGTCGTCGGCACCGATAGACAGGCCGCGGATCTTATCCTGCTCCTGCCCCTTGGCACTCAGGATGATGATGCCGATCTTCTGGTCGGTGCGGCGGATGGTCTCGCAGAGCGAGAAGCCATTCATGCCCGGCAGCATCACGTCCAGGATGGCCGCGTCACAGCCCGGCCGCTGCTCCAGAAGAGGCAGGGCCGCTTCGGCGCTGTCCGCCTCCACAGCCTCCATCCCGGCCAGACGCAGGTTCAGCGCTATCATCTCACGAATGCTGGCCTCATCTTCCACTACCAGAACCTTGACCATTTATCGTTCCTCCGTTTCTATCCGGTTTGCCTTATGCGCAAGGCCCGGCATGTTACGAAAAATCATTTTTATTCAGTCCGCTCAGACTTCCCCGGCCTGCCAATGGGGTGCTTTGCACCCCGGGTTGCGGCTCCCAGCGTCTGCTTCGCTGTCGCTTGCATCCTGCTGGCCGCGGCCCCAACAATTTCTTCCTGCTTCCGCCACTGGCGGCGGTCGAAATTGTTGCCCCCCTTGGGAGAGCTGGCCGTGAAACGGCCTGAGAGGGCTAATTCAGCCGGTACAGCGACCGGGAGAGTCGGTAATCCGGGTCCTCTATGGTTACATCCGGGCCGAGCTTTGCCTGCATCTGGCGGGACGCCACCACACCAAGGCGGGTCCATCCCACAGCGTTCTCGCTAGACGAAGCCAGCCGCAGGGTAAGTACCAGCTTGTTCTCGTCTACGGTCCGCAGCTCCACGGCGTCTTCCTCGTCCGTGCTGTCCGTCAGCATCAGGTTGCCCTCCCACTCGATGGGCAGGGCGATATAGCAGCCGGTCTCCTCATCCAGCAGGCCGAAACTCTTTTCCGGCGCTGACGCCGTGTAGTCCATCCAGACGATAAAATCCATCCGTCGGCTCTGGCTCATGTTCAGCAGACCCGCTTCGTCGGGCTGGGTCGGTATCTCCACGGTGCCGTCGCCGTCCAAATCGCGGCTCACGAGGCTTGGGACATTGCGCAGCGAGGCATTGTACAGCTCCTCGCTGCTGATTTGAGAGGCCGGCACCATCTGCTGGCTCTCATCGTCGAACCGCAGCAGCACCGAGGCCAGATTATTGCCCGAGATGCCCGTCCAGCCGTCCAGCACCAGATAGTGCTTTCCGTCCGCGCCGAGGCCCGCCGCCACCGAGGCGCAGCCCGAGAACTTATCGCCCGACAGTGCCATGACGGCCACCTGCTGGAACCTTCCGTCCTTATCGACGGTCAGCAGCTCGATCTGGACGCCGCTGTCTTCCAGCGTGGACATCAGGATAAGGTCTTCGCTGCCGCCGCCGGTGATGTCCTCCACGAGGTACTGCTCATAAGCCTGCTCGAGGATGGCCGACACCTCGCCGTTCTCATAGGAGTAAACGGCCAGATAGTGGTCATCCTGCGAAGCCGCATAGCCCACGACGAGCTGGGCCGTGCCGCCCGCCTGAAGCTGAGCCAGCCGGACATTGTCCACCGAATCGGCCAGGCCCTCTACGGTCTGGCTCACCTGCCAGGCACCCCCGCTGTTCTTGCGTAAGAAAGCAACGCATACATTGGAGGTGAGGGCCGTGGTGTAGAACACCGCTGCATCCTGTTCGCCGTCGCCGTCGAAATCCTGCAACACAAAGGGCGACAGCAGGTCGCCCTGCAGCGGATATTTCAGCTGGGCGCTCTCCCCCAGCCAGTCGTTCAGGGCGGTCTGCAATGCGCCGTAATCGCCCGCAAGGCGGGGCGCACGCAGCAGTTCCTCCACCTGCACCGTCTCTTCCGGCATGGGGATGCTGCACCCGGTCAGCAGCAGGCAGAACGCCACGCACAGCGCAGCCGCCCGCAGCCATCCTTTGATTTTCAACATATTCCCTCCTGCTCGTGGAAATCTGCATACCATAACAGTATCAGTATATCACGCAAGGAGGGCTCTGCCAAGCGGCGAAAACAGAAAAAGCCCTCTCCCGGACGGGAAAGGGCTTTTTGATACTGATTTATTCAGTCAGAGTCGATCAGACGAGCTCCAGAACTGCCATCTCAGCAGCGTCGCCGCGGCGAGCGCCGA
>OBYB01001333.1_pt1 | contig 10815 bp, 9 predicted proteins | sample 1538181 | NCBI WGS metagenome assembly OBYB01 (sample SAMEA2580157, study PRJEB22360) | human gut metagenome | biome: human gut; feature: human-associated habitat; material: faeces | place: Denmark | collected 2008/2010 | reverse complement strand
TGGCACAGCGGACTGAATTGGACTATCTCATCTACAATGACCCGCTGGCGTATGCCGAACTGATCTTGAACGGTGAGCCGGACGAGTATCTGAGGAATGTAACAGGTAGTCACGGATTAGAGGATTGAACGCAAAAACAGGGTGCGCCCTGCCGGACGCACCCTGCAAAAATCCACACACGATAAGTAAGGCAGGGAGTTCCCCAGCGGGAACTTCCTGTTTTTCTTTGGTTGCAATATGAGCCTGCTCCGCCTGCCATGCGGCAAACTCCCGTTGACCTTCCTCGCTGTTCCAGCAGGCAAGGATCGCCGGGTAAAATGCCCGTGCCAGACGTTCGATGGCTTCATCGGGGTAAGGGGAAATATTTGTGGACTTTTTCTTTTTGTTCAAACGCACACTCCTTTGGACTTCTGTTGACAGCATACAATGTGCCTGTTGTTATGCTGTCTGCTCATCCTCTGCGAGCGCAGATTCCAGAGAAGCAAGGTACTCCTTGTGCTTGTGGATGATTTCGAGAATGACTTCTCGCTGTGCTGTGTCTGGCATAGTTCTCAGAAGATAGTCAAACTCTGTGCGGAAACGTGTTGTAACGTGTTCCAGTGCGACATAATCATGCCGCACTTCTTCCGGGTAAGCATCGCTGTCATAGACCGATTCGATTTTCTGAAACGGCATTACAGGTGCCTTTCCCGGTTCCCGGATGATGCCATCGGCATCCGGTTTCGGTTCAACTTTCAGTTCCGGGTGCAGGATTTCCTGCAAGGTCTGTGCGCGGGCATCATAGTTGGCTCGTGCAAGGCGGTGCATATCAGACTTGCTGACTTTTACCTGTTTGTTCAGAATCTTCTCCCGCATACCGGGAATCAGGGATTCAGCAATTTCAACACCTTTCATGTACTTCGATGCGCGAAGTACAGTTGCCTTGCTTACACCATTTTCCTCTGCGATTCGTTCGCAGGTTTTCATGGCTTCACCGGAGTTATCAGTTTGAGAACTCCGGTGAAATCGGCCATTTTCATCATGCGATTCTTTGCGGGCTTCGCCATGAGAGGATTTTTCCGCTTCATATTGCTTCCCGATGAGGAACAGCTTCTGCTCCGGGGTGAGGTTACGCCGCCCCAACTGATTCTTGCAGATCCATGCGAGGACTTCTTCTCTGCTTTCAAATCGGAGCGGCATGGTGGAAAAGCAAATCTCCGGGTGCTTCTGGAGGATGGCATAACGGTTGTGTCCGTCAACAAGGGTGTTGTTCCAAACGATCAAAGGAGAGAGAAGCTTGCCTTCCTTGAGGATATTTTCTTCAAGCTGCTTGTACTCATCGTCCGTCAGCGGAGGGATCTGATTCTGGAACTCCGGGTCGATTTTCAGATTGATCATACGCACACTCCTTCTCTCTCATGATGTTGCGTCTGCTTTTCCTCCCGGAAGAACAGGGCAACATTCTGTTTTGCATCTTTCAGCTTGAGCAGTTCAGACTTGGCTTCCCTGTACTGCTCATAGAACTGGGCCTTTTCAGAAGCAAGAGCGCAGTATTCCGCTTCCAGCTTGTTCGGACTGGACAGGCTGGTGATGTTGTTTGCCTTGAGATAGGCTGCTGCCGCCCGGTATGCTGTCAGCTCTGCACGATGCTGTTCTTCAAAGACTGCTGGGTGTTTGACAGTTTTCAGCTTCTGTGCAAGCGGTCGGTACTGCTTGTAGTCAGCAGCGTGGCTGCGCAGCTTCTGATTGTCTGCCATGCGGGTTTCGAGGTCTTTCACTACGGCCAGCGATTCATGGAACTTGGTGTCAAGCTCTGCGATTCTCTGGTTGAGTGCGTCCTCATCGGTCAAGCCCTTTTCTTCTAAAAGAATCAAGGTCTGTGCCATGGCTTTGAGGTTGTGCTTCTTCGCCCAACGCTCATAGCCGATGCCCTTGCCCTGCTTCAGCTTCGCCTGAATGTCCACCAGCTTCTTGATTCGGTCGGGTTCTTCCTCAAGATTGCTGTGGAGGATAATGGGCTGGCTCTTGGCATTTTCTTTCAAGGTGGCAAGCACGAGTTCTTTCTCAAACTTGTCACCGAGGCTGTGTGCCCGGATAAACTTCTTTCTTCCGGCTGGCAGGTAGCTGAGCCGCCCACGGCTTTCCTTGACCGTGATGCCGTACCGCTGCAAGAGCCTGTCCGAGAAATCTTCAAAGCTCACTGCATTGTCCAGCACATCCGAGATCTGTTTCCGCAAAGTCTCCTTTGCGGTTTCAAACTCCGTTTGTGTGGGCTGCTGTCCGGCGGCAAGCAGGGCTGCGTTTTCACGGTCGAGTTTCATCTGACCGCGCCGTTTCATCCAGTACTCGCGCTCACTCACACGCTTTTTCGAGCTGAGCAGGTCGATCTGGTACAGCTTGGCATCCTGACACATTTCCATGACCGCGACACGCAAGTGCCGCATGGTCTGGGCTGTGCTGGAATGCTTCATGCCCTCACGCCAGTCACGGGGCTTCTGCATATAGGGCTTGCGCTCCACTTCTTGTGTCCGGACGCTACCGATCACGATGTGGACATGGATATTTCCCGAATGGTTGTGTCCGTCCGGGTGGGTGCAGACGATAGCAGGATGGCCGGGAAAGTTCTCTTTACAGAAGTTCAGGCCGAGGGCCTGTGCCTTTTCCATCGTCAGTCCATTTTCGACTGCATCCCGTGGGTCGAAGCTGATGATATACTGGTGGCTCTTGATATCATCCGGGTTGTTGTTCTTGTCGTACTTCCGATTTGCCAGCAGACAGGCCGTTGCAAACGAGGCTTCGCCGCATTCAAGGGTATCCAGAATGTACGATTCCCGCAGCTTGGGTCTGCCCTGTTCGTCCAGAATCTTCTTGCCGGAAAATTCATCGTGCTGGTAAACCAGATAGGTTTCGGCAGCGGAGTAGTCCGAGTTTTTAGAGGCGATATGCTTCAGCGTTGCCATACAGTTCACCCAGAACTTTCTCGGCGTTGAGCCGGAAGGTGGTCAGGTCTGCAAGTTCGTCCAGAAGTTTCGCCCGGAGCTGTTCGGTGTCGGCTCCGCCGGAGTTGAAGTGTCGTGCGAGTTGGTTCAGGTTGCCGCCCACCCTGCTGCACTGGGCAAGCAGAGTAGAAACGGCAGCGAGGGTTTCTTCTCCGCCGCCGGCAACGACAACGGTGCGCTCAATCTTCGCATTGTGCAGCGCACGGCGGATGAGGGTGGACAGGGAGAGATGAAGGAGTTTTGCTGTGCATTGGAGTTCCATCTTTTCAGTTTCCGTCACACGGAACTTGATGATGTGCGTTTTGTTGTTCGGCGTGTCGTGGCGGTGGGTTGTGCTGGGATTCGCTTTGACATTCGTTTTGTTCATTGAACCTCCTGTCGTCTTGCTGGCTCCTCGGTGGAGCTATGTAAGCACGACACGCCGTTCTTTCGCACCGAAAGGTGCGAATATGAGCAGGGTTTGGGGCAGGCACGCCCCAACAAGATCACATCAAAACTCGCAAGAGTTGCAGATGTGAAGTCCCGGTGGAGCACAAGATTTTCAAGAATTGAAAATTTGTGGCCACGGGACGGTTCTTGCTCTCCACCGCTGCGCTCAAAACGCATTTCCGAAAGTTGTTTCCGAATTGTTAAGACGCAGAAATAAGTAGAAAGTTCCACTGCTCGTGTATGCGAATCGCCGTTTGACCCGAACGAAGTTCCTGCCCTTGTTTTGCAGCGGCGTTGGCCGGAAAGCCGGTATCACGTTCGGACGGCTCATGAAATTTTCAAGGTACGGCTTCCCGGAAAAGAAAAATACCGCCCACGCAGTACAGGCGAAGGATTTTGTCGGGTGAAACAGACGGCAAAATGATCGGGTGTGTTGCGGGGCGGTAAATCTTCGCAGGAAATAAAACCGCACAGAATCGTTTCTTTACAGAAATCTCTGTGGATTTGTTGGGAATGATAACATAAGTACGAATGCGTGTCAACACTTCAGGATAATGAATACATCAGATGAACGAAACACACAAAGCACAAGCGAAAGCAAGGCTGCGTTTTAGAAGAATGTTTTAATTTTCGCAGTTCAGGCGGACTTGGACGGTAAACACACCGTCCTTCTTCTTTGTGTAGAAGTCGCCATGGTTCTCTTGAACGATACGATTTATGTTCTTTAGTCCGTAACCGTGATACTCTCCGATGCGGATGCTGCGAGAAGTATCACTGTATGGGTTTTCCAGCCGATAGAAGAGGCTTCGATACTGTTTGCGCAGCTGTAAATGAATGGTTCGCTGCTCCGCTGGCAGACTGCAACAGGCTTCAATGGCATTGTCGAATGTATTTCCGATGATGATGCTCAAAGACAGTGATGAAATCGTCAAAACTTCAGGAATCGTCACATCCAGTTTGACCTTGATGTTATTCTTCTCTGCGATTCGCAGGTAATAATTCAAAAGAGCATCCACAACAGGGTTTCCGACAGCAGAAACATTTGTGGAACGCTCAAAAATATCCGTGGCAGCTTGTGCAATCTTGTGAAGTTCTTCGGTATCGCCGTGTTCTGCAACTGCCTGCATCGCCAGAATGTATTTCTTCACATCATGCCGTAGAGAACGGACTTCTTCCTGACGTTCTTTGAGCTGCTGGTAGTATTCCATTTGAAGATTGTACTGCTGCTCGTTGAACTTGACTTTGAATTTTTCTAGCTCATTTTCCCGGAGAGCTTCCACATAGAACACAATCAGGATGTTTATAAGGAGAAGCACCGCCATAAGACCGACCATATAATCCGGGAAATACTCATCCGCAGCATGATACTGTGCCACATAACAGACAGCAATACTTGCGATTTGAATCGCAATGATCGGCAGCAGCCATAGGATGCGCAGAGCATTTCCTTTTCGGCTAAAAAAATGTGAGATCAGGACTACGAGTGGAATTTGAATCAGGTTTGAAAAAACAACATAGACCAACCGTGCTGCCCCAGCCTGCATCAGAATGTCGGTATCCGGGATGCGCAGCCCAATCAAAAGCATTGCAAACACTTCAACCAAAGCAGCCAGTGTAAAGAAGGCTCCGCTTGCGAAAACTGCCTGCCATGGGCGCACCTCATAGAACAGCAATGCAAGGAGAAATCCGCCAACTAAAAGATAGATCGTGCGCTGCGTTACCCAATCCGGGAATAAGCTCAAATCACATTGCCCCGCGACAAAAAGTACAACATATAGATAGAACCATCTTGAAACAGGTTCTTTTTTAGAAAACAGCCGACCGATAAAAAGCAGCAACAGGGCAATGTTGGCAAAGCTCCCTGCAAACTCAACGAAATAATAAAGCATCATCTTCCCAAATAAGCGTTGAAGATCTGATTGAACTCCTGACGCTTCCTCCTGCTGATCGGCAGCTGATGTCCGCTGGAAAGAAAAACAGCGGTTCCCGTAGCGTAAACAATGTGTTCCATGTTGACGAGATAACTTTTGTGTGGTGACACAAAGCACCGTTTTGGAAGCTGCTCCAAGGCTTCAGGAATGCTCATTCGCAATGTAAGGTCTTGCTCCTTGCAGTGAATCAGAACTTTATGTCCGTGGCTTTCCAGAAAGTAAATGTCCGATGTTTCCAAGGACATGGTAACACCATCGTATTCGATCGTGAAATGTTTGGAGTTCAGTTCCTGAAGGACGGCATCCATTGCCGCAGCGAACAGCGTCTGATCCAAAGGTTTGACAAGGTAGCGGAATGCAATGCCATATCCCTGCACAGCGTACTCATGCCGCTTCGTGACAAATACCACCAAAGGATGCTTCTCCATCTGAATCAAAGACTGCGCCAGCTGAAAACCGTTGGATGGCATCTCGATATCGAGAAGAAGCAGATCAAAGGATTTCTTCTGCATTTGCAATTCGCTCAGAAGTTCGTTTCCATCCATGTAAGTTTCAATGTCAAAGCAGCCTTGCACATCGTATCGCTGGACGCTTTGAACAATGCCATCAAGGTCTGATTTCTCATCATCGCAGACTGCAACGTGGTACTTCAGCATTTCGACAACCTCCACAAAATAATGTTCTGATACTATTATAGACTGTGCAAAGGCTCCTTACAAGTAGCCTGACTTACCACTTTTGTCACCAGAACGACCAGTTTTGCCAAACCTCTTGATTTTGTTGAAATTTATGATACAGTGAAGCAAAAATCAGAAGATAAGGTGGCGCAACTGCAATGTGGGAACGCACGCTGTCTCAGAAATTAGTCCGTCTTTTCTGCGAGCAAAAAGTGATAGATGAAGCAAAAACGGATGCGTATGTTTATGGGTACGAGTTGCTTATATCATCTATCGTGAGCATTCTGCTTGTTATTCTCATCGCTGCTGTGTGTGGTGATGTGCGATACTCGCTTTCATTTTTAATTGGTTTTATCCCACAGCGAATCTACATTGGTGGATACCATGCAACATCGCACACCAAATGCTATTTGGCATTCTCCGGACTGGAACTTATCTGCATTTTGTTAAGTAAGACAATTGTGGCAAATCACCTTTTTCGTATCCTGACAACAGCAGCTCTTTTGGGCATCTCTATCATTCTCTCTCCTATCGAAGCAAAGAATAAGCCTTTGAGCGAAAAGAAGCGATCAAGTTACAAGATGGTCGCATCTGTTCTTTCGTCAATAGATTTCCTGCTTGCCATTTTTAATGTGCTTCCGTATACACGTCATGTAGTTTGCTACTATCTCTCCAAATGGGTATTGATTGTATTCTCAACAATTCCTTTGGTTCAACAAAAATTTAATGCCAACTTTTGTAGATAGGGAGACTAACTATTAAAAGTCAAGCCCCAAAATGAAAAAATCCGCCAACCGACCGCTGCCCCTGACAAACAGCATTCAAATGCTGGTCTTGGAACAGCGAGGGCGACGGAGAAAACAGCAAAGCAAGCCCAGCCAGCCCTCGCACAAACAGGATAGCATTTGAATGCTTCGGTTCGTCAAGGGTTCGCTGCGCCAGCTAAGTTTCTGTTGGAATTAGCTCAGGCTCAGGAGAAAATCATGCAGCTGTAAGATATGTTTTTCCAGACTTCTGCAAAGCGTAGATCAGCCGCACGAGTTTCTTCATGGCATGGGACAGGGCAACATTGTAGTGTTTTCCTTCGGCACGTTTTTTGGCAAGGTATTCAGCAAAGACAGGATTCCAGTAGCAGACGTACTTGGTTGCGTTGTAAAGGGCATGTCGCAGGTAGCGGGAGCCACGTTTTTCCATGTGAGCATAGCAGTTCGTGAGTTTTCCGGACTGGTATGTAGATGGAGAGCAGCCAGCGTAAGCAAGAATTTTGTCAGGAGAACTGAAATTGGAGAAATCCCCGATTTCTGCAAGGATCACAGCAGCGGAGTTTACTCCCATGCCGGGAATCGAGAGAATTGGTGGATTGAGCTCATCTATGATTTTCTGAATAGAATCTTCAATTTCGTCGATCTCGGAGGCAAGTTCTTGAATGAGTTTAATGGTATGCTTCAATTCCAAAGATTTGGCAGGCATGACAGAGCCAATAGAAGCTCTGGCTGCCTCTCGAATCTGGATGGCTTTCTCTTTTCCGTAGCGTCCTTTGGACGCTGTTGTAAGAAGGTTTGTCAGCTTGGTAAGATGGACTTCTGAAATTTGCTTTGCACCGGGATATTCGCTGAGAAGTGCGTAGATTGAAGTGCCATGGATAGACGAAACAAGCCCTTCCAATTCGGGAAACAGAATCGTAGCCAATCTGGACACCGATTGCTTTAGTTTAGCGCATTCCTGAACTTTATCAAATCGGTATCTTGTTAGTGACTTTAGCTCTTCGTTATGGTATGCTATATCCGTGTAGGACTTGAGGTCTACATCGGACAATAGCATAGTTGCAATCGTTCTTGCATCCACACGATCGGTTTTGGTTTTGCGAAGGCTGAGACTTTTTCGGTACAGGTTGGTGTGCAAAGGGTTAATGACATAAGTTGGCAGACCGTTGTCAAGAAGGAACCCAAGAATGTTGTAGCTGTAATGTCCGGTAGCCTCAAGTCCTACTTTTATTTTGTCTGACTTTTTGGTGCAGTTTCGAATCGTTTGAAGCAGCTGCTTAAATCCATCCATGTTGTTGGAGATGGTAAAGCAGTCAGCACGAACCATTCCGTCTGAATCAAGAATACAGCAGTCATGCTTATCCTTGGCAACATCAATTCCAACACAAACCATTTTGATACCTCCGGTATATTTATTTCGATGCTGTTCAGGACCACAGACTTCTTTGCTCTTGTAACCTCGTTCTAAATAAACCGTCTGGCGGTATCTAACTGATTAACATTTCAACAAAGAAGCTGTGGTTGGAGCCTCCCGAAAACCGTCTTTGCGGTAGGTGATGTTCCACCAATCCACAGCATCCTGAACTTATTGTAGCATTCCGCTGGAGAGCGGTCTATAAATACTACTATTTTATTATACGAGGTGATAACATGAAAAAAAACAAATGGGTGCTGCTTCTTATCGCTTTTGTTGCATTTTTGGTATTGGTTTATTTTATTGGTGCTTGCCTTAATGCAACGGCAGAGGCATTGACAATTATTTCTCTCTGCATCGGCATACTGGTCATTTATTTAGTCGTAAAAGCAATCAAATCAAAATAAGGAAAGGAAAATGTGATCATGGAACATGGAGAGTTCTTTATACAAAGGCCAATGGATTGGGCTTTTATATGAGTGGAACTACCGTCGGTATTGGCCCGGATTTAATAAAAAATGTTTCAGGAACGGATTACTACACGAGCTATTCCGATAACATCGAACGAAGCTGCCCATTTTCAACGACAGCACTAGTTCCAGAACAAAGTATATATAATACAACCTATACATATGACTTCTATGATGTTGGAACTTATCTTGATTGCAGCGTTGGGTGTTATTTTGGAGTGGTTGGCTCAAGCAAACCAATCTATTGGAGTGCAACTACACAAGTCACTATCCCGAAATTATGATTCTGACCAGCTATGGATGAAATTGTTTTTGAACCCAGTGATGTCAATATGTTAGCAGCTTTAGGCATCGTCGAAAGTGTAAAGTTGTTTCCGTTTATGTTATCAATGGGAGAACTTCAATATGCTTGCGATTCAGAATATCGTTGCAAACAATTCGTGAATTGCCTTTCAGAATATTATCCTGACAGCCAAATTGAAGCTAGACAACTGTGGTCGAAATATCATGGTACAGCGAATGCGGTTCAATGTGATATGATAAATCATAAGCCACTGCGTGTTTGGGTCAGGAGTTCTGCCGATTGTTGGTGCGGCATTTATTATATTTGTTACTATGCAGCAAAGTATGGTACAAATAGAATTTTGCTTGCATCCAGAGAAGGTCTGAAAGAATTTATGGAAGGGAAAACCGATAAGATCTCACAAAAGTATTTGACGGAAGAAACTATTACCGAGTATGCCAAAAGATGGGGAAAGTTATTAAACGAAAACACCTCCATGCGTATTTGGCATGCGAACGATGTTAAAAGCGTTAACATAGATTATTTCGACCAGAGAATTATTAGTTTAGTATCGAGAATTCCTATTTCGGTTGGTGAACTTACCGCAGACGCATTAAAAGCGATTTCTGCGCCGGTAAGTGACTGGTATGTCATGAAACGCATAGAAGCACTTTTGAAAAAGGGTGTTCTTCAAGTCGTTATTCCAAACAAAATCTTTTATAATACCATCGTCCAGCTAAACGAAGAATAAAGGAATCCGAGCAAGTCGGCCCAACAGTCACCTCATTTCAACGAGAGGGGTGGCTGTTGGGTCAATTGTTCAAAAAGAAAAACTGAAGATAATAAAAAGTCTTGATTTCTCCATCAAAACATGGTATATACATTATACGAAACAATGCTTTGAAAGAACGTTTCACCGTTCAATGATGTGGAATGAGAGGTGTCCGCCATGACCGCCGTGATTTACGCCCGCTATTCCAGTGATAACCAGCGCGAAGAATCCATTGAGGGTCAGATTCGTGAATGTACGGCGTATGCCGAGAAAAATGGCATCACTATCGTCAAGCACTACATTGACCGTGCCATCTCTGCTAAGACGGACAACCGCCCGCAGTTTCAGCAGATGATCAAGGACAGCGACAAGAAGCTGTTTGATATTGTACTGGTCTGGAAACTTGACCGTTTTGCCCGGAATCGCTACGATAGTGCCCGGTATAAAACCCAGCTGAAGAAGAACGGTGTCAAGCTCATGTCAGCTACGGAGATCATCTCCGAGGGGCCAGAGGGTATCATTCTGGAATCGGTTCTGGAGGGCTATGCAGAATACTACTCTGCCGACCTTGCCGAAAAGGTTGTCCGTGGACAGACAGAGAACATCCTGAAAGGCCGCTGCAACGGTGGTCGTGGAACGTTTGGATATACGCTGGATTCCGAGCGGAAATTTCACATCGACCCGCTTGCCTCCCCTTTCGTGCTGGAATCGTTCACGAAGTATCGGGATGGCCTTACGATGAAAGAGATTCGGGACTGGTTGAATGAAAACGGCATCAAGAACCCGGTCGGAGGCGAATTTACTTACAACAGCGTGGAGCACATGCTCAAAAACCGGCGTTATATCGGAGAACTGAAATTCCGGGATGTGGTCGTGCCGGATGCGATTCCGCCCATCGTGCCGCTGGAACTGTTCGATGATGTGCAGGAAAAGATTGCCAAAAACAAGAAAGCCCCTGCCCGGAGAAAGGCAGAGGACGATTACCTGCTGACAACCAAGCTGCACTGTGGCTGCTGCGGTGCGCTGATGTTTGGCGAAAGCGGTACGAGCCGGACGGGGGAAGTCCACCGCTACTATAAAAGTGCCACTGCCAAAAA
>OBYB01001318.1_pt1 | contig 10990 bp, 8 predicted proteins | sample 1538181 | NCBI WGS metagenome assembly OBYB01 (sample SAMEA2580157, study PRJEB22360) | human gut metagenome | biome: human gut; feature: human-associated habitat; material: faeces | place: Denmark | collected 2008/2010 | reverse complement strand
TTTATCACTTTTATTTCTTCAAAGATACAAAATAAAAAGTCGTTTGTCAAGTATTCCAGAAGAAAAGCAGATTATTCACGCACGGCTGAGATAATAAGGGGACTATCAGTAAGCTTCACTGACGTGTTGCATTTTCCAGCTCAAAAATGAGAAAAATTCAGATTTGAGATATTCGTAAATTAGTGATTACCAATAACGGGATTTCCCCTCATGCCGCAGTGGCATGGGTAGGAGAATCGAACGACTAATTCAAAGCTTAAATGAAAAAGCCGTGATTTCCTCATTTTCAAATTTCAAAGTGAAAAGAATTGGTTCAAACTTTTTATAATACCTACATATGATTAACGTCTCAACTCTTTTTCATTTCTTTTGGGTATTTTTCCACATTTCAGTTCCCCGTACCTTTGCAACTGAAAAATTTATTAATCATTATCTATCAATATTAAGTATGAAAATTTTAAACTTTTGGACAGTTGCTCTTATGGCACTATCATTTTCAACAACATTTGTTTCTTGCGGTGACGACAACGATATAAATCTTGCAAAGGAAATTGCCGGCACTTATAATGGATATTCAGTCGGTGAATGCGATATGTTCTCAGACTATTTGTTGGGCGATCAATCCAGCGCAACAATAACCGGTAACGAAGACGGTAGCATTAATTTGGTATATAAATCCGGTTCAGGTGATTTCCGCCTGAATAATTTAAAACTTTCCTCGAAATCTTTCAGTGGTTCAGGTGAAGTGGTGATGTCCATGGGTAGTGGCACAGGTAGTAGTTATAACTACACACTGGAAGGTAGTGTAAATGAATCCAAAGTGTTAACCTTGAAGACTAATGTAGATATTCCGACACCCATGGGAGAAATGGAAATCGTGTTCATGCAAGGAGAAACACCGATAACTTATAATATAGCTGCTACCTATCAGTATAACAGTTCATTGTCTATCAGTGTTGGAGATACATCCTACGGCACAACTGATGAATGTAAAGCTGTTATCAAACGTGTATCGGACACAACGGTAGACATTACTTTAAGCGGTTTCGCTAACTTGTCAGGTGCCGGTGGTCATATGAGTTTAGGTAATTTCACTATTAGTGGAGTCAATGTAACAGCCGGAGCAAACGGAACCTATTCACTCAGCCTGGGAGAATATGAATCTACCGACAGCAATGGAAAAGCTATCACAGGAGAAAGCCTGAGCGGTACAATCGCAGCAGACGGTACTGCTACTATTAACACTGACTTCAAGCCAGGTAGTATGCCGATAGCTATTTCCACAGTATTTACAGGAAGTGATACAGCAAGTGCAGAATAAACAATCTAAATGAAAGAAATGAAAAGAAGCAATAACACTATTTTTAAATATACAATGATACTGGGAGCGGCTATGTCGCTCTCAGCTTGTAATGGATTATTTGAGAATATTTATGACGCCCCCACAGAAACTGAAATGGAAATCAAAGAAAATAGTTTCTCACAAATCAAAACTGTTGAGTACACAGAGTGGGCATATATTGATTTTTCCGGTCGTAAAGTTACCACAGTCAAAATCGGGAAAGAATATGAAAGCGAAATACCCGATAATTGGGATATCGCCATTCATCGCTATGATATAAAAACGAATGAAGGGGCAGCTTACCAAACGAGCTACACAAGTTTTGATGCCCTGAAAGCAAACGGAAAATTGCCTGATGACAAAGACTTTGTTAAAGATGAATGGACAACGGACAAGATTGCTATTGATATGTCCGGCATGATGGAAGGAAATATTGTCTATACCGACTCTTATTATAACAGTGTCCTATCCACCTGGCTGAATGTAGATACTTCGACTATGCCACCTATCTACACAATGTCCAATCAGGTCTACCTGATACGACTGAAAGACAACACCTATGCAGCCATTCGTTTTACCAACTATACCAATGCCAAAGGTATAAAGGGATACATCGACTTCGACTTCCTATATCCATTTGATTTCGAAAAAAATAACTAAGAAAACAATAACAAAGAATGAAACCTACATTTATAATATTACTATTTTCCTTTATAGCAACTTGCTCCACATTTGCACAACAATCCAGTAATTATGTCAGCGGACGTGTAACTGATACAAACGGGGAACCCCTTCCCGGCGCCACAATCTCTATAAAAGGAAAAGGAACTGGAGCCGTCACCACATCCGACGGAACATACACATTGCAACTGCCCGGAACTGGCTCGTATATCATTACCGCCTCTTACGTAGGTTATCAAACTGTAGAAAAGAAATTCACAACGGACGAAAACAAAAAACTAAGTTTCCGTCTATCCGAAAATCAATTTGACTTAGGAACGGTAGTAGTTACCGGTACCCGTACTCCCAAACTGCTGAAAGATGCACCTATCATTACACGGGTGATTACCTCGGAAGATATTAAAAAGGTAAATGCCAATAATGTAGCCGACTTGTTAAAGACTGAACTTCCCGGCATTGAATTCACTTTTGCTATGGACCAGCAAACCTCTATCAATATGCAAGGCTTCGGCGGAAACTCTGTATTATTTCTTGTAGACGGGGAACGTTTGGCCGGTGAAACGCTAAATAACGTAGACTACGACCGTCTGAACCTTGATAATGTAGAACGCATCGAGATTGTGAAAGGTGCAGCATCCACCCTTTACGGTTCAAGCGCTATCGGAGGGGTTATCAACATCATTACACGCGAATCGGATGACCCATGGAATTTAAATCTTAATTCACGCTTCTCCGAGCACAATGACCATCGATATGGCGGTACTATGGGATTCAATGCAGGTAAATTCAACAGCCTGACCAATGTACAATATAATAATGTAGATACGTATGGCGTAGATAATCCGGGAGATTTCTCAACTGTATTCGGAAGCCGAGTATGGAACTTCAAGGAACGGCTGATCTATCACCCATTGGAAACACTAAAACTGACCGCAAGAGCCGGGTATTATTTCCGTGAACGTAATAAACCGGGAGACACTCAAGACAGATACCGGGATTTCAACGGTGGGCTAAAAGCAAATTATACATTCAACACATTAAGTAATCTTGAAGTCGGTTACACTTTCGACCAATATGACAAAAGTGATTACCAGGTACTCTATAAAAATGATGTACGTGATTATAGCAATGTGCAGCATAATGTACACGCTCTTTATAATTACACTTTCAATGAAAAACATACGTTGACTGTCGGAGCCGATTACCTTCGCGATTATCTGATGTCTTACCAATTCACTGATAACGCTAACTATATCATGCATACAGCAGATGCTTTCGGACAATTCGACTGGAATCCGACTGAAAGACTAAATGTAATCGCCGGATTACGGTTCGATTATTTCTCCGATTCCAATGTTCGTCATTTATCCCCGCATTTGGGAATGATGTATAAGATTGGTAACTGTTCATTGAGAGGTTCTTATTCACAAGGATTCCGTTCACCGACTTTAAAAGAAATGTATATGGTGTTCAATATGGCAAACATGATGATGATTTATGGAAATCCTGATCTTAAATCAGAAACAAGCCACAACTTCTCCCTGTCTGCCGAGTACACAAAAAACCGTTACAATTTTTCTGTAACAGGATATTATAATCTGGTACACAACCGTATTAACACAGTTTACAGCGATGATCCCAAAGGACAAATATATACCAATACCGACAAAGTGGGCATTGCAGGAGTGGACGCTAACATCTCTGCCAAATACCCCTGTGGATTAGGATTTCGTATGTCATACACTTACATCCATGAATTTATGCGTGACGGGCAGAAAAAATTCACAGATACGCGCCCGCATACGGCAACTGTAAGAGTAGACTGGGGCGAAAACCTAGATAAAGTAGATTTCAATTATTCACTCAACGGACGCATCTTGTCAGAAGTAAAAACAAACGTATACAACGATAGCTTCAACAACCCTGCTGCCGGAAGCACTGCTGTTACGTACCCGGGATATATGATTTGGGATTTAACCTTCTCGGTGGGAGTATTCAAAGGTGTGAATATGAATCTGGCTATTAATAACTTGTTTAACTATGTACCGGATTATTATTATTTCAATTCACCCACTACGACAGGAGCTAATCTGACACTAGGTCTTTCGTTGGATATAGATCGGTTCTTCAAAAAATAAACAACAATAAAACTACATACAAAGCTAAAAATAAGAGAAATGAAAAAGAAAAGTAAAATCATCTTAGGTGTGTGCATCGTTGCAGCCGTCCTGATAGGCATATCTATCTGGAATGCCTGGTTCAGCGCCACAAAGATTGCTTTCGTCAACTTCCAGACCATACAGCAGGGAAGCATATCGAAAGCAAATGACAATTCATTCATCAAACTCAGCGAAGTATCGCTTGCCAACCTCGACCGCCTGTCAAATTATGATATGGTATTTGTTAACGGCATGGGACTGCGTATCGTTGAAGAACAGCGTCAGCAAATACAGCAGGCAGCAGACAAAGGTGTCCCTGTGTACACATCAATGGCCACCAATCCTACCAACAATATCTGTAACCTCGATAGTGTACAACAGAATCTGATACGCCGCTATCTGAGCAATGGCGGAAAAACAAACTACAGGAATATGTTGAACTACATCCGTAAAGCCATTGATGGAAAAACATATTCCACAACTGAAATGGAAGACCCGGTAGAAAGGCCGAGCGATATGTTGTATCATGCCGGAATCAGTAATCCGGACGATGAGCTGGAATTTCTCACAGTTACCGACTATGAGAAATTTATGAAAGACAACAACCTCTACAAAGAAGGAGCTCGAAGAATTATAATTACCGGACAAATGGCAGATGCTACCGACCTCATCAAAGCTCTCGAAAAAGAAGGCTACAACGTTTATCCGGTTCAGTCAATGACAAGATTCATGTCGTTTATTGATGAAGTGCAGCCTGACGCTGTTATTAATATGGCTCACGGACGCATGGGGGATAGAATGGTAGATTATCTGAAAACTAAGAATATTCTGCTTTTTGCCCCACTCACGATCAACAGCCTTGTGGATGAATGGGAAAACGATCCGTTGGGTATGTCCGGTGGTTTTATGTCACAAAGCATTGTGACACCGGAAATAGATGGCGCTATCCGCCCCTTTGCCCTTTTTGCACAATATGAAGACAAAGAAGGATTACGCCACTCATACGCCATTCCCGAACGACTGAAAACATTCGTTTCCACTATCAACAACTATCTGAATCTGAAAACAAAGCCTAATAAAGACAAAAAGGTTGCTATCTACTATTACAAAGGACCGGGACAAAATGCCTTGACGGCTGCCGGAATGGAAGTAGTACCTTCGCTCTACAATCTCTTGCTTCGCATGAAACAGGAAGGTTATAATGTGTCAGGACTTCCTGCCAATGCACAAGAACTTGCAAAAATGATACAAGCACAAGGTGCAGTATTCAACTCGTATGCAGAGGGAGCTTTTGACGAGTTCATGAAAAACGGAAATCCAGAATTAATTACAAAAGAACAATATGAAAGCTGGGTGAAAGAATCGCTTCGTCCTGAAAAATATGCAGAAGTCGTTGCTGCCGACGGAGAGTTTCCCGGAAACTATATGGTCACTTCGGACGGATGTTTGGGCGTAGCCCGGTTACAGTTCGGTAATATCGTGTTAATGCCACAGAATGCAGCAGGAAGTGGAGACAATTCTTTTCAGGTAGTTCATGGAACGAACGCTGCTCCTCCGCATACTTATATCGCTTCTTATTTATGGATGCAGCACGGTTTCAAAGCTGATGCACTCATTCATTTCGGAACACATGGCAGTTTGGAATTCACTCCTAAAAAACAAGTTGCCCTATGCAGCAATGACTGGCCGGACCGTCTGGTCGGAGCTGTTCCTCACTTTTATCTCTATTCTATCGGAAATGTAGGTGAAGGAATGATGGCAAAACGCCGTTCGTATGCGACACTGCAATCTTACCTTACTCCTCCTTTCCTCGAAAGTAGCGTGCGCGGTATCTATCGTGAGCTTATGGAGAAAATCAAGATTTACAATAACTCCGCAAAAGAGAATAAAGAGCAGGAATCGCTGGCCATCAAAGCATTGACAGTAAAAATGGGAATCCACCGGGATTTAGGTCTGGACAGCATCACCAACAAGCCTTATACAGAGGATGAAATCGCCCGTATAGAAAACTTCGCCGAAGAATTGGCTACAGAAAAAATCACCGGGCAACTTTATACTATGGGTGTTCCGTATGAACCGGAACGGATTACTTCTTCTGTTTACGCAATGGCAACAGAACCTATCGCATACAGCCTTTTGGCTCTTGACAAGCAACGTGGAAAAGCTACGAACGCTATCAACAAACACCGGAGTCTTTTTACACAGCAATATCTAAATCCTGCCCGCCAGTTAGTAGAAAAGCTGATAACCAATCCTGCACAGGCAACAGACGAACTGATCTGCCGTACTGCCGGAATTACTCCTCAGGAACTGGCTAAAGCACGCCAAATAGAAGCTGACCGGAATGCTCCGAAAGGAATGATGGCGATGATGATGGCTGCCGCAGCCAAACAAGATAAAGATGATAAGAACAAGAAAATGGGAGGACATCCTGCACAGCAAAGTGAAAAGTCCCCTCATGAGAAAATTCCCGAAAGCATGAAAGAAGCCATGAAGAAAATGGGCACTAACATGGATCCGGGAAAAGCTATGGAAATGGCTAAATCGATGGGAGCAAGTCCGGAAGCCATAAAGAAAATGGAAGCTGCCATGAAGGCTGATAAAGAAAAAGCTGAAGCTAACGAAGTTTCTTCCGGTAAACCGGAGAAGAACGAAAAGTCCGGAAAACCGCAAAGTATGACTGGTATGTCGGGTATGATGACTGCTATGGGAAAAGCTCCTAAAGAGTATAGCAAAGAAGATATAGAGTTTTCTTTGGCAGTCACAGAAGTGGAACGCACTATTAAGAATATAGGAAACTATAAAAATGCACTTTTGACAAGTCCTGAAGAAGAACTGGCTAGTCTGATGAATGCATTGAAAGGAGGCTACACCACCCCTACCCCGGGAGGTGACCCCATAGCTAATCCGAATACATTGCCTACCGGACGCAATATGTACGCTATCAACGCTGAAGCGACTCCTACTGAATCGGCATGGGAAAAAGGGATTGCTTTAGCCAAACAAACGATTGATACGTACAAACAACGTCATAACGATTCTATACCACGGAAAGTAAGCTATACACTCTGGTCCTCCGAGTTCATCGAGACCGGGGGAGCAACGATTGCTCAAGTCCTTTATATGCTTGGTGTAGAACCTGTTCGTGATGCTTTCGGCCGTGTCAGCGATTTAAAATTGATTCCTTCGGCAGAACTGGGTCGTCCGCGTATTGATGTGGTAGTTCAGACCTCCGGACAACTTCGTGACCTTGCCGCCTCCCGTCTTTTCCTGATTAACCGTGCGGTAGAAATGGCTGCCGGTGCCAAAGATGATAAATACGAGAACCAAGTAGCGACAAGTGTAATTGAGGCTGAACGGGTATTGACAGAAAAAGGATTGAGTCCGAAAGACGCCCGGGAGATTTCAACTTTCCGCATATTCGGAGGAATAAACGGTATGTACGGTACCGGTATTCAGGAAATGGTGGAATCCGGTGACCGTTGGGAAAATGAATCGGAACTTGCTACTACCTATCTCAATAATATGGGAGCTTATTACGGTAGTGAAAAGAACTGGGAAGTTTTCCAAAAATTTGCTTTTGAAGCAGCATTGACACGTACAGATGTAGTAGAACAGCCACGTCAAAGCAATACTTGGGGTGCCTTAAGCCTTGACCATGTATATGAGTTTATGGGAGGCATGAATCTTGCCGTTCGCAATGTGACCGGTAAAGATCCGGACGCTTACCTCAGCGACTATCGCAATCGTAATAACATGAAAATGCAGGAACTTAAAGAAGCTGTCGGTGTAGAAAGTCGTACGACTATTCTCAATCCGGTCTATATTAAAGAGAAAATGAAAGGAGGAGCTTCTTCCGCAAGTGAATTTGCAGAAGTTATCACCAACACTTACGGTTGGAATGTGATGAAACCTGCCGCCATTGATAAAGAACTTTGGAATAATATCTATAATGTATATGTAAAAGACGAGCTTAACCTGGGAGTAAAGAAATACTTTGAACAACAGAATCCTGCCGCTCTCGAGGAAATGACGGCTGTCATGCTCGAAAGTGCCCGCAAAGGATTATGGAAAGCCAGCGAAGAACAAGTAGCAGAATTGAGTAAGTTACATACGGAGATAGTCAACAATTATCGTCCGTCCTGTTCGGGCTTCGTCTGCGACAATGCAAAACTACGCGATTATATTGCTTCTAAAGCAGATGCGCCAACAGCCGCACAATACAAAGAGAATATCTCCAAAATCCGTGAAGCAAAAGCAAGCGGAAATGACAAAGGAGTAGTGATGAAAAAAGAAGAAATGAACCAGACTACTGAAGAACAAACAAATACATTAAGCAATGTAGCTGTCGGTATTGCTGTTATCATTGTCCTACTTGCTTTAATCCTCTTTGTACGCAAACGCCGTAAAAGCAGCCAAATGTAATTGTAACTCATAATTTGTAATTAGCAAAAATGAATACAGTTGTCCTTGTACTTATGCTTCTGACAGCATTTAATTTTCTGCTGAAGCAAACATTTTGGAAAGTAATAGCGGTGTGTGTTATCGCCGCTATCTGCGCTGCGTTTGCCGGATTAATGTGGCCGTATGCTATTGAACAGTCTAAAACCCAGATAGCAAATTGGCTTAGTAATCAACCTTTGATGTTGGATACAGCTGTATTGCTTAGTGTGGAGGTCTGCGTGCAAATGGCTTACGCCATGCTGGCTGTCCACGTGGCGAACGATTATCCGGTCAAACCTCGTATGATTGTGATGTACCGCTTTCTCCGCTGGTTTCCTGGATTATTGATTTTCCCGGTTCTATTCAGCGGGTTAATATACCTGATATTCGCCTTTCCGGGCATTTCCTTTCAGACAATAGCCTGGAGTTATGCCGGTTTTATCCTGATAGCAATTCCTTCCGGCAGATATTTATTGCTCTATTTGTTACCGGAGAAGGAATTACGCCTCGAATTGTTCTTCCTCACTAATGCACTGGTAGCTATCCTAGGAATTGTAGCCACCGTCAACGGAAGAACTTCGGCGGCAGGTGTCAGCGAAATAGACTGGCAAGCACTGGCAGGCGTTTTGGTTATCACTCCGGTGGAATCATCGGTCTTGTCTGGTGGAACTTTCGGAACAGAAACAAACAGAAAAGCATGAAGCAATAAAAAGAATCAATTACCTATTAAATAATCAACAACAATGAACTTTATATCAGATATTTTATATTGGATTTCAACAGGATTACTTGTTCCTGTCATCGTATTATTAATCATTCTCTTCTGCCGGGCACTGTTACTTGCAGGCAGTTTCTACGGACAGTATATGTCCATTCGCAAAACAGAAGCTTTGCTCCGCAATGAACTGGGGAAACTAACTTCTGAAACAGTAGGAGAACTAAATTCCAAGTTACCGGAAAAGTCGCGTTCACTCGTTATTATGTATATGCGTCAGGTACTGGATGCCCGTGACACTCCCGCACAAGTACAACGTTTATTGGCTAACTTTGAGATTGCAGCCGACAAAGACCTTGCAATCTCAAAAACGTTGACCAAACTAGGCCCTATCTTAGGATTAATGGGTACTTTGATTCCAATGGGCCCTGCCCTGGCCGGACTGGCAAGCGGAGATATTGCTTCCATGGCTTATAATATGCAGATTGCCTTTGCCACGACCGTGGTCGGATTGGTAGCAGGTGCCGTCGGGTTTCTCACACAGCAGGTTAAGCAACGTTGGTATCTGCAAGATATGACCAATCTCGAATTTATCGCTGAACTTCTGAACGAAAACCGTACTACTAAAACTACTGAGAAATGAAACATAACCTATTACGAAAAGAAGAAGACTCCGACCCCATCAGCGTAGTATCCAACTTGTTTGACGTTGCTATGGTATTTGCAGTAGCTTTAATGGTTGCCCTTGTCAGCCGCTACAACATGACTGAGGTATTCTCGCAAGAAGACTTCACCATGGTGAAAAATCCGGGTAAGGAAAATATGGAAATCATCACCAAAGAAGGAGAAAAAATCAATCGGTATACTCCTTCGGAGGACCAGGATAAAAAAGAAGGGAAACGTGGCAAGAAAATCGGTATCGCCTATGAATTGGATAACGGGGAAATAATTTACGTACCCGAATAATTGTTACTCTAACACTACTACACGGATAATGCCTACAAATATTATCCGTGTAACTCTCTAAAGAACTCACACGACATGGCACTCTTATCAAAAGACAACAAGAAAGAAAGGCCTTAAAAATTGACCTACATCAAATCTTTTAAAAAGAATGCACTCCCCTTGATTCATCATTTACTTTTTTAATTACCTTTGCAACAATCTTTGCTCCCTTAAACAAAAGTCTATGTACTATGTTATAACTGATAACAATTACAAGAATTCAGATACAAATAAAAAGGGAAAAAGATATGTTTACAGAAATAACAGAGGATACAATATCTGCAACAGATAGCTGTCAAATGGAAACAGCAGGAACAACACTAAAGGTCTCTCCTGCCACACAGCCAACCAATCAGGTTACGTCAGAAACTTACACTGTCATTCCTCCACGACGTACCTTCAATGAACAAAAGCCATTCGTTTTTTCTATTATCGGTTTTGCCGTATTCTATATTATAGCTCTTATTGTCGGGCGTGTCATCAAAATGCGATTGCCTCATCATTCTTAATGAAAAGTAACAAAAAACAAGCCACCGAAATGAATCACTCATTCCGATGACCTATCCCCTTTAAACACCTTTAAACAAAATGAAAATATGCCTCATTACTAACTAAACTAACTAACCCTTTGAGGCATATTTTGAA
>OBYB01001316.1_pt1 | contig 10995 bp, 9 predicted proteins | sample 1538181 | NCBI WGS metagenome assembly OBYB01 (sample SAMEA2580157, study PRJEB22360) | human gut metagenome | biome: human gut; feature: human-associated habitat; material: faeces | place: Denmark | collected 2008/2010 | reverse complement strand
TTATTTCCATGTCCCCGTGGAGTATATAAATTCCCTGTCACCCGCCAATGGATGAAGAAATATGACGATCACCAGTCTTCCTCTTATGATGTGGAGTCTTGTTCATGGTCCAATCTGCCTGAAGATGATTTTATTCAACATGAGGACTTGCCTTATTGCATAGGAGAGTTTGTTTGGACAGGATTCGATTATCTGGGTGAACCGACTCCCTATTATACAGATTGGCCTAGTCATTCTTCACTATTTGGAATTATCGATTTAGCGGGGCTGCCCAAAGACCGTTATTATCTCTATCGCAGTCACTGGAATAAAGAACAGGAAACACTTCACATTCTTCCTCACTGGAATTGGGAAGGACGAGAGGGAGAGGTAACTCCTGTCTTTGTATATACCAACTATCCTTCAGCCGAATTATTTATCAACGGAAAGAGCCAGGGGAAACGTACCAAAGACCTTTCCGTAACCATTGATAATAGTGCTGACTCTGTTTCCATCATGAACTTGAAACGTCAGAGCCGTTACCGCCTGATGTGGATGGATACAAAATATGAGCCAGGCACGGTGAAAGTTGTGGCTTATAATGCTGACGGGAAAGCTGTAGCTGAAAAAGAACTCCATACAGCCGGTAAACCGGATCATATTGAATTGGTAGCTGATCGTAATGTAATCAAGGCGGATGGAAAAGATCTATCTTTTGTGACAGTGCGAGTGGTAGATAGAGACGGTAATTTGTGTCCGGATGCCTCACATGAAATCAGTTTCAAAGTGAAGGGAGAGGGTAGTTACCGTGCAGGAGCTAATGGTAATGCAGCTTCTCTAGAATCTTTCCAGCGTCCGAAGATGAAAGTCTTCAGTGGTATGATGACTGCTATTGTATCTTCGACAGAGCAACCGGGCAAAATAACCCTTGAAGCTACGGGCAAAGGCTTGAAAAAAGGAACCTTGATCATTGAAAGCCGTCAGGAAGCTAAGAAGTAAGAAATATCGTTGTAATATATGTAATTCCTCTAAGTGTTTCATTGCGATACACTTAGAGGAATTTTTGTTTAAGCAGACAGGAGTTTAACATCTTTGCAGGCAAAATAAAAGCTGTAAAAGTATGTTCTTTTATTAAATTGTATTACTTTTGCATCGTTTTAGTACTGTATCCGTTTCTCTATGAACCTTGGTTCTTATATGGAGATAAGATAAAAAGGCTAAATCCTTAAGAGATGCGCTACTGCTTCATAAATGGATTTCATTTGTGAAAGTCAGGGCGCTTTTGTCTTTTAAGTAAGTGATGAAATAAAAAACAAGGGGTAATGGGTGATAATGAATGATTTGGACAAAGAACGACAAACAGAGGGAAGGAAGGCATGGTATGCTGTACAAACCTTCTATTGTAAAGAAGAACATTTGGGGAAATATTTGGAAAAAAAAGGGGTAAATTATTTTATTCCGATGCGATATATCGAGCATGAGACGCTTGATGGTAAAAAGCATCGGAAACTGACTCCAGCTGTACACAATCTGCTGTTTATCGAGAAAGAATTTACGGAAAAAGAACTTTTAGAAAGGGTAAAAGATTGTACTATACCTTTTTTGCTTGTTCGTGACCGGAGTACACGGCGGTGTTATGAGATTCCAGACTGTGAGATGTTGGAATTCCGTGCCGTATGCGATCCTAATTATAAAGGAACTCTTTATGTCGATACAGTAACAGCAGAAGCCCGTCCCGGACAAGCAGTTCGGGTGATCCGTGGCCCGTTTGCCGGACTTGAAGGCAAACTCACGCAATACAAGAAGAGCTATTACGTAGTTGTTACGTTAGCTACTATTGGCGTCATGCTACATATTCCCAAGTGGTATTGCGAAAAAATCAACTAATCATAACATTACGATCATCTGCTCAACACCTTGTTGTCGGACACTTCATGTCTGACCTTTAGAACTGTTTTTTTAATCTCGGAAGGTAATCTATTTATTTAATAAAATATTCATTTTTTTGAGTGGAAGGATATATACCCTGCCACTCAAATCTTGAGTACTAATAACAAATCAATGAAAGGAATTGTTTTAGCCGGTGGTTCAGGTACTCGTTTGTATCCGATCACAAAAGGAGTGAGCAAACAACTACTCCCTATCTTTGATAAGCCAATGATTTATTATCCTATTTCGGTATTGATGTTGGCTGGTATACGTGAGATTCTGATAATTTCTACTCCTTATGATCTTTCGGGCTTTAAACGTCTTTTAGGAGATGGCTCTGATTATGGTGTACGTTTTGAATATGCAGAGCAACCTTCTCCGGATGGATTGGCTCAAGCATTTATTATCGGAGAAGAATTTATCGGTAACGATTCCGTTTGTCTGGTACTAGGTGATAATATTTTCTATGGTCAGGGTTTCACCCATATGCTGAAAGAAGCTGTGCATACTACAGAAGAAGAGAATAAAGCTACTGTTTTCGGATACTGGGTTGCCGATCCTGAACGTTATGGTGTTGCTGAATTTGATAAAATAGGGAATGTCCTGAGTATAGAAGAAAAACCTATTCAGCCAAAATCTAATTATGCAGTAGTCGGTCTTTATTTCTATCCTAATAAAGTGGTGGAAGTAGCTAAAAATATCACACCATCTTCGCGTGGTGAATTAGAGATTACGACAGTGAATCAGCAATTCCTGAATGATCAGGAACTTAAAGTACAGCTACTAGGCCGTGGATTCGCTTGGCTGGATACAGGAACCCATGATTCTTTATCCGAAGCCAGTACTTTTATTGAAGTTATTGAGAAACGTCAAGGGTTGAAGGTAGCATGCTTGGAAGGTATTGCCTTACGTCATGGATGGATTACTACTGATAAAATGCGCGAACTGGCCCAGCCTATGCTAAAGAATCAGTATGGACAATATTTGTTAAAGGTAATTAATGAGTTAACACAGAAATAAACTTAATACTTAATATTCAAAATAATCACAGTGGAAGTTATTAAAACAGCTATAGAAGGTGTGTTCATTATTGAACCTCGTTTGTTTAAGGATGATCGTGGCTATTTCTTCGAATCTTTCTCGCAACGGGAATTTAACGAGAAAGTTCGTAAAGTGAATTTTGTACAAGATAATGAGAGTAAGTCTAGTTATGGGGTGCTACGAGGTTTACATTTTCAGAAGCCTCCTTATGCACAAAGTAAATTAGTTCGTGTTATTAAAGGTGCTGTTTTGGATGTTGCGGTAGATATTCGCAAAGGCTCACCAACGTTTGGAAAGTATGTATCTGTAGAACTGACAGAAGATAATCATCGTCAATTTTTTATTCCTCGTGGTTTTGCTCATGGATTCAGTGTGCTGACGGATGAAGTTATTTTTCAATATAAATGTGATAATTTCTATGCTCCGCAAAGTGAAGGGGCTTTGGCATGGGATGATCCTGATTTGGGTATTGATTGGAGAGTTCCGGCAAATGAGATTGTTTTGTCTGAGAAGGATAATCATCATGAATTACTGAAAGATGCTTCTTGGTTGTTTAACTATAATGAAAGTCTATATTAAATAATGAATATTCTAGTAACTGGAGCTAATGGTCAGCTTGGTAATGAAATGCGATGCATAGCAGCTACAAGTTTGAATAATTATATATTTACTGATGTTGCAGAGTTGGATATTACAGATTTAGATGCTATTCGTAATATGATACATTTGGATAATATAAAGGTAATTGTTAACTGTGCTGCTTATACGAATGTAGATAAAGCAGAAGATGATTATGATATGGCAGACTTATTGAATAATAAAGCTGTAGAGAATTTGGCTATTGCTGCAAAAGAAGTTAATGCTACTTTAATTCATATTTCGACTGATTATGTATTTCAAGGTGATAAGAATATGCCATGTGGAGAAGACTGTGAAACTAATCCTTTAGGTATTTATGGTAAAACAAAAAGAGCAGGAGAACAAAGCATCCAACGTGTGGGCTGTAATTATTTGATTTTTCGTACAGCTTGGCTGTATTCTCAATTTGGTAAGAATTTTGTTAAGACTATGCGACAGTTAACCGCTGATAAAGATAAATTGAGAGTTGTTTTTGATCAGATTGGTACACCTACATATGCAAAAGATTTGGCTGATATTATTTATAGAGTGATTGAGGGGGATCAATATCACAAACAAGGTATCTATCATTTCAGTAATGAGGGTGTTTGTTCATGGTATGATTTTGCTAAAGAAATCTGTGAATTGAGTGGAAACAGTTGTGATATTCAACCTTGTCATAGTGATGAATTTCCTAGTAAAGTAAAACGTCCTCATTTCTCAGTATTAGATAAAACAAAATTGAAGCTGGCTTTTGGTGTCGAGATTCCTTATTGGAAAGATTCGCTTGTGAAATGTATTAATGAGCTTAAAGAAAATAATTAATCATGAAATTCTCAAGAAATATAATGATCACTGGTGGCGCTGGTTTCATTGGTAGTCATGTTGTCCGTCTGTTTGTGAATAAATATCCCAGCTATCGTATTATCAACTTAGATAAACTGACTTATGCTGGAAACTTGGCTAATCTGAAAGATATTGAAGATAAACTTAATTATGTTTTTGTAAAAGCTGATATCTGTGATTTTGAAAAAATGATAGAGTTGTTTAGTGAGTATAAGATAGATGGGGTTATTCACTTGGCAGCTGAAAGTCATGTAGATCGTAGTATTAATGATCCTTTTACTTTTGCTCGTACGAATGTAATGGGAACCCTTTCTCTGCTTCAAGCGGCTAAATTAACTTGGGAGTCTCTTTCTGAAGGTTATGAAGGCAAGCGTTTTTATCATATATCTACAGATGAAGTTTATGGTGCATTGGATTTAACGAATCCTAGTGGCAATAAGGACGGTAGGGGACCTTATGGTCATGATTTTTTTAAGGAAACCACGAGGTATAGTCCACACAGTCCGTATTCTGCTTCTAAAGCAAGTAGTGATCATTTTGTACGTGCTTTTCACGACACTTATAATATGCCTACAATTGTAACGAATTGTTCCAATAATTATGGCCCTTACCAATTTCCTGAAAAACTTATACCATTATTCATCAATAATATTCGCTGTCGTAAACCATTGCCCGTGTATGGCAAAGGAGAAAATGTTCGTGATTGGTTGTATGTAATCGACCATGTTCGGGGCATTGATCTTATTTTTCACAAAGGTAAAATAGCAGAGACATATAATATTGGTGGGTTCAATGAATGGAAGAATATAGATATTATTAAGGTTCTTATTAAAACTGTTGATAGGTTACTAGGTTATCCCGAAGGTTATTCCTTAGATTTAATTACATATGTTTCTGATCGAAAGGGGCACGATCTACGCTATGCAATTGACTCCGCTAAGCTGAAACAAGAGTTAGGCTGGGAGCCGAGTTTGCAGTTTGAAGAAGGTCTCGAAAGGACTGTGAGATGGTATTTAGATAATGAGGTATGGATGGACAATGTGACAAGTGGTGATTATCAGGAGTATTACGATTCCATATATAGGAATGAATGAATATTCTCTTTTATATAGAGCCTTTTTATTCACATAATAATTAAAGTACTAATATGAAAAATAGCTTTTGATGTTGTAAACATCTAAAGTTGGAGTTGGATACGAAGTTCCGGATATTTACTGAATAATTGTTTTATATTTGATAACTACTAATTACAATAATAAGCGAATAGCTAAGAATACTTTTCTTCTCTATTTCCGTATGTTATTTACCATGATGGTATCATTGTATACTAGCCGTGTGGTACTAGCTACGTTGAGGGTTGAAGATTTTGGTATTTATAATGTGGTAGGGGGAGTAGTAACTATGTTTGCTATTATATCTACCTCATTGTCTTCTGCCATTAGTCGCTTTATAACTATTGAGTTGGGCAAAGGTGATCTACGAAGACTGAAGACGGTATTTTCTACAGCAGTAGTTATACAGTTTTTAATGGCTTTAGTGGTCGTTATACTTGCTGAGCTTATAGGAGTGTGGTTTCTTAATAATAAAATGAATATACCCGAAGTTCGTATGAATGCGGCAAATTGGGTGCTTCAGTTCTCAATTTTTACCTTTGGAGTCAATTTGATTTGTATTCCCTTTAATGCTTTAATTATTGCACACGAACGAATGTCTGCATTTGCTTATGTTAGTATTCTGGAGGTGTCACTTAAACTCTTAATTGTTTATTTATTAGTATTAATGTCAGTAGATAAATTGATTGTTTATGGGGCTTTGTTGTTGGTGGTAGCAATTGTTATAACCTTTGCTTATTTTATATATTGTAGGCGACATTTTAAGGAATGTAAATGTTTTTGTCGAATCGATAGATTCCTATTGAAAAGAATGTTGAGCTTTTCGGGTTGGAATTTTATAGGGGCATCTTCAGCAATCCTTAGAGATCAAGGCGTAAATATTGCTATAAATCTTTTTTGTGGTCCAACTGTCAATGCTGCAAGAGGGATGGCTGTACAGGTTAATCATGCAATTAATAGTTTCGCTCAAAACTTTATGACAGCATTAAATCCACAGATAACAAAATCATTTGCTGTAGGTGATAGTAAATACATGTTTACTTTGATTTTTCAGGGGGCAAGATTATCTTTTTATATGTTACTATTTTTGTCATTACCAGTACTCATGAGTACAGAATATATATTATCAATATGGTTAAAAATTGTTCCTGATTATACAATCATATTTGTCCGTTTAGTCTTGATCTTTGCCATGTGTGAATCAATATCAAATCCTTTGATTACTGCGATGCTGGCAACAGGCAGTATTAGAAATTACCAAATAGTTGTAGGCGGTATGCAAATGATGAATTTTCCTATTTCATATATATTGTTAGAACGAGGTTATGCACCAGAAATTACTCTTTATGTGGCTATTGGTATATCATTATGTTGTTTGGCACTTCGTTTATTTATGCTTCGTAGTATGATACAATTGCCTGTTAAAAGCTATATGAAGAATGTTTTCTTTAATATATGTGCTGTGACGATATTTTCAGTTGCAATTCCCTATTTAATCTCATTACGATTACAATCATCATTTTATTCGTTCTTGATCTTATCTTTCTCATGTATCATATGCTCATTTATGGCTATCTTTTTTGTGGGTTGCAAAGCAAGTGAAAGAGTATTTGTCGTTGATCAAGTGCGTAAGCTTATAAAAAATAACTTGTAATCATATCAAATAAGCTGTTGAGGATCATGATAAAAATAAAAAAATCAGAGGATTGTTGTGGATGTTCTGCATGCTTGTCAATCTGCAATCATAATGCGATAGTTTTTAAGGAAGATGTGGAAGGTTTTAAATATCCTATGATTGAGGAAGGTAAATGCATCAATTGTGGACTTTGTGAGATGGCTTGTCCTATTCTTTATAGAAAGGTGAAGGATATAAGGCCAACTCCAAAAGCATATTTTGCAGCTCGCCATAAAAATATTGTAACGTTACGGAACAGTTCTAGTGGTGGTGCTTTTACAGCTATTGCAGGATCTGTAATAGAATTGGGAGGGGTTGTTTGTGGTGTAGAATATGATAACGATGGAGTAGTGAGACATAGCTTTTCGGAAACGATGGAAGGTATAAGGAGTTTTATGGGGTCAAAATATGTCCAGAGTGAAATTCAAGATGTTTACAATCAGATAAAGACTTATTTAAAAAGCGATCGCTGGGTTTTGTTTACAGGTTCTCCTTGTCAAGTAGAAGGGCTTAAGCTTTTTTTACGTAAACCATATGAGAATTTACTAACGGTTGATTTAGTTTGCCATGCTGTTCCTAGTCCACTTATATATAAGCAATATATAAATATGTGTTCGACGAAACTTGGCCAAAAGGTCATGTCTATCAACATGAGGTACAAACAAACTTATGGGTGGAGTCATCGCTTCTCTTATTGTTTTTATTTTGAAAACGGCCAGAAAGCTGTCGATCCTGTTTGGGTAGTTAATTGGGGAAAAATATTTTTTTCTCAAATGATAAATCGTCCTTCTTGTCACTCTTGTAAGTATTCTAACTTGGACCGTCCTGGAGATTTTACAATAGCTGATTTTTGGGACGACAAGAAGAATCGCCCGGATTTGTATTCATGTGAAGGTACTTCATTATTAATGGTGAATACTAATATGGGGTTAGACTTGATAAACAAACTTTACGATTCTATTGATTTGTGGAAGATAACGAAAGATGAAGCTATGCAGCCATGCTTAATTCGCCCTACATGTTCTAATCAAAGACGACAAGAGTTTTGGGAATTTTATCTTTTAAGAGGGTTTGATGCTGCATATAAGAAGTATTTTGGTGATAGCAAATATGTTATCACTAAAAAAATAGTGAAACAAATTATTAAAAGAGTATTAAGAAAACTCCAATAATAGCCAAGCTATTTATGGGTGAACAAAAAATCAAATAAATGTCAGAATTACAAATATTGATATTTAACGCTGCTGTCTTTTCTATATTAGCAGTTTACCACTATTGGAAAAATAGGAAGTTAAATATCGCTTTCTATATATTGGCATATTATTCGATTTGTGCATGGGGAGCATTACTGTATCATGAGCACGAGTTGTTTCATTATATGCGGGGGAGGGAGACGTATTCAATTATACCATTTTTATATCTTATACCTGTTATTCTTCTTTTTGCATATCCTATTATCAGATATGATAATACTAGAATCACTCGAATTGAAACGTTAAATTCTAACTTCTTCATAAATTTGGTTTGGATACTTCTTTTTATTCAGATAGTGTTATATATTATTTTATTTCCTTCATTTTTAAAAGCAATACTTTCTTCAAATATTGGTGATTATCGTAATGATACATATGATGAATCTGAGATTGTACAATTTCCAAATTATTTTTTTAACATATTATGTCGTCTATATATGGGCGCACGCAATGTTGTTATTTTGATTGCCGCTTACGGTTTACTTGTCATAAAAACACATAGAAAACTTCTTAAGATATTTCTCGTCACTTCTTTATGTTTTCCTGTATATATGTTTACAGCATATGCAAGTAGAGCCGTAATGATAATGACATTTTTCTTTTTAGTTTTTATTTTTGTGTTTCTATCTGTTTTTATGAATGTAGGATTGAAAAAAAAGATTGTATCTTATTTAATCTTAATCTTAGTTCCTATTTCTTCAGCCTTTATTCTTATATCCAACTCTCGTTTTGGTAATCTTGCCACTTATATGTTTTATCGGTATTTAGGAGAGTCTTTTAATAATTATAATACACATTTTTTCTATGAGTTAAAAGGTAATACATGGGGAGAGGCATATTTTGTTTTTTTTCGTAAGCTTATGGGAATTTCCTCAAATTTTAAAACAACACGTGAAAAATGGGAGTGGCTTGATAATATTACAGGTGTTGACACCCATGTATTCTATACATTTATAGGCGGTCTGAATATTGAGTTTGGTTTTGTTGGCACTATTGTTATTGGTTTGCTTTTATCGTTTTTTATGGTAAAGAAAATGCGACCTTACAATGTACTGACACTGCCTAAGTTCATAGCTTTGGGAATGTTAGCCTACACACTGATCAATGGTGTTTTTTTCTTTGTTCTTCAAGGGGATTGGGGGAATCTTGAAATTTTGTTTACTCTTTTTTTCTGCTTTTTATTTAGTAAGTATCGGACAAGAAAATATATTAATAAATAATGAAGATCGGAATTCTAACATTTGCTAATGTCCCTAATTTTGGGGCTAATTTACAAGCACTATCTACGATAAGCTATCTACAGAATCACGGATATAATCCTATTTTGATTAAGTGGGAGCCAGAAGATTTTGAAGCTCGTTTCACAAGTATTAAAACTCAGAAGCAACCACAAGAGCATTTTCATTTTGTAGAGAAATATTTTCCGCAGACCAAAATATGTCGTAATGATGATGATATTTGTCAAGTGATAAAGGATGAAAAAATAGAAGGTATAATTATTGGCAGTGATGCAGTTCTTCAGTGTTCGTCTTTTTGGGGTAGATTGGATTTTCCAACCAAAACAGTTGTACGTGTTAATAAAACTACATCTGAACGTGAGTATCCTAATGCTTTTTGGGGTACATTTTATGATAAACTTGGGTCTAAAATTCCAATGGTGATTATGTCTGCATCATCACAGAATGCGAAATATAGATTGATAGCGCGTTCGGTAAAGCATAAAATGAGTAATAATTTGTCTCACTTCGAATATATTTCGGTTCGAGATATATGGACTCGTGATATGATTACTTATATAACAAAAGGGGCAATAATACCAAATATAACTCCCGATCCAGTATTTGCCTTTAATTATAATTGTGCTAAATTCATTCCTTCAAAAGAAGATATTCTTTTAAAATATCATTTGCCTGAAAATTATGTTCTTGTAAGCATGAAATGTAGAATGCTTGATAATATGCTATGGATGGATAAATTAAAATCAGAAATGAAAAAGCTATATTTAGAATGTGTTGCTCTTCCTATGCCGACTGGTATTGAGTTTAAGCATAATTTTGATTTTTCTATTACTACTCCGCTACCTCCATTAGATTGGTATGCCTTGATAAAATATGCTAAAGGATATATTGGGGAAAATATGCATCCTATTGTTGTGGCTCTACATAATGCAGTACCATGTTTTTGTTTTGATACCTATGGTGTACTTAAATATGCACGTTGTGTATGTGTCGAAGAATCGAGTAAAATTTATGATATTATGTCACGTTTTTCTTTACTTGATAATCGTATCAATGCGTATTCTCGCTTTTGGAAATGTCCACCTGTTGATATTGTGATTAATCAAATATTATATTTTGATGTAATAGCATGTCAAAAAACAGCTTTGAATTATTATAATAACTATGAGCAAATGATGAGTTCTATTTTGGAAGTTTTTAAGTCTAAATAATGTTTTATGAAATATCTTATTACATTGCCATGGATGCCTTATCCTGCTACAGACGGAGGAAAGCAGGGGTCGTTTAATATGTTAATGGAGTTG
>OBYB01001308.1_pt1 | contig 11102 bp, 10 predicted proteins | sample 1538181 | NCBI WGS metagenome assembly OBYB01 (sample SAMEA2580157, study PRJEB22360) | human gut metagenome | biome: human gut; feature: human-associated habitat; material: faeces | place: Denmark | collected 2008/2010 | reverse complement strand
CGCTCGGCACAGATTCTCTGCGGGTGAGCAGCCAGATCCGCGTCTGTTCCTTTTTTGCAGCAGGGCCTGACCGGGAGATTGTCCGGCCACATGGATTCATCCGGCAGTATCTGTTGACGCTGACGTTATTTGTGCCGCTGTGCGGCATTTCTGCAGCGCTTGCAAGCATTGGAAGCAGGCTTTGAGCAAGGGCTTTTCTTGCGGGTTTGCTTGTTATATGCTACAATAGAGAATAATAAAGCCAAGACAATGTAACAGGAGCTTTTTGATGAAGGAACCAAAACTGAAAACTGTATATGTGTGTTCCAACTGCGGCGAGACAAGCCCCCGCTGGATGGGCCGCTGCCCAAGCTGCGGCAGCTGGAACACGCCGCACAGCGGGGAAGCCCCCAAAGCAGGTACTGCCGCAGCCAAACAGGCGGCAGCCGCCCGCCCGGAAGGGGTGACCACCCTGACCGCAAAACGCCTTTCTGAGATCAGCATGACCGAAGAAAAAAGCCGTATTCTGACCGGCATTTCGGAGCTGGACCGTGTACTTGGCGGCGGCATTGTGCTGGGCGGCGTTGTGCTTTTGAGCGGTGAGCCGGGTGTGGGCAAATCTACTATGCTTCTGCAGCTGTGCGGTGCCATTTCCAACCAGCACAGCGTTTTGTATATCACTGGCGAGGAATCGGTGCGGCAGGTCAAGCTGCGCGCTGCCCGGCTGAAAGTGCCGCAGGATAACATCTTTCTGGCAGCGGAGAATGATGTGGACGAGATCTGCGGCCTGATCGAAAAAGAAAAGCCGGATCTCGTGGTCATCGACTCCATCCAGACGATGCGCTGCATGGATATCTCGTCCTCCGCCGGTACAGTAAGTCAGGTCAAGGAAAGTGCGGCCCGCCTGCTGGCCGTGGCCAAAAAGCAGGAGATCCCCATGTTCATTGTGGGGCATGTGAACAAGGACGGTGCCATTGCAGGCCCCAAAGTCATGGAGCATATCGTGGATACGGTGCTTTACTTTGAGGGCGATAAAATGCTGCCGTACCGCATCCTGCGTGCGGCCAAGAACCGTTATGGCTCCACCAATGAGCTGGGCATGTTTGATATGACGGGGCAGGGCCTTGCTGAGATTGAAAACCCTTCACAGATGCTGCTGGAAGGCCGTCCTCTTGGCGTTTCCGGCAACTGTGTGGCCTGTACCATGGAGGGCAGCCGTCCCATTTTGAGCGAAATTCAGGCCCTTGCAACCAAAACCAATTTTCCAGCACCGCGCCGTGCCTGCAGCGGCTACGACTACAACCGCATGAATCTGCTGATCGCTGTGCTGGAAAAGCGTGCAGGGTATTTCTTTGGAAATCTGGATGTATATATCAACATCGTGGGCGGCATTGCACTGCGTGATACTGCCTGTGATCTTTCTGTCTGCTTGAGTATGGTCTCCTCGCTGCTAGACAGGCCCGTCAGCGATAAGCTGATCGCCATTGGCGAGGTCGGCCTTGGCGGTGAAGTGCGCAGCGTACCCAATCTGGAACAGCGCCTGCATGAGGCAGAGCGTATCGGCTTTGAACGTGCGGTGATCCCGAAGCACAGCCTGAATCATCTGAGCCCGGCAGATTATCCTGGAATGCAGCTGATCGGCGCGGCTTATATCACCGATGCGATCAATGCCCTGAAATCTGACCGCTTATAAGAGGAAAAACAATGTCGATCTATCTGGACGAGAAAAATCCCGGCAAGCACAAGCCCTTCGATGATGCTGCGCCGGACATTGTAGAATACGTCCGCTATCTGGAAGTGATCGCGGGCAAAAGCGCAAACACGGCGTTCAGCTACTACTGTGATCTGCGCGGATTCAGCCGTTTTATGAAGCGCCGCCGTGGGCTTGTGCCCGAAGACAGCGAGATGAAGGATATCGACCCCAAAGGGCTGGACACCGCATTCTGGGCCTCCGTAACAAAGGAGGATATCTACGAATATCTGTACTTTTTAAACCGCGAGTGCGGCAACAAAAAGTCTTCAACGGCCCGGCGGCTGGCAAGCCTGCACGGCTTTTATGATTACCTGGTCAATCAGGTCAACCGGCTGGATGCAGATCCGACTGCGGCCATCCACCCACCCAAACAGGATAAGGTACTGCCCAAATATCTGACGGCGGAGCAGTCCATGGAGTTATTGGAAAGCACGCAGACCCAAAGCGATTTTCCGGAGCGGGATTATTGCATGGTGACGCTGTTTTTGAACTGTGGAATGCGTCTGGCAGAGCTTGTCGGCATGAATCTGGACGACATTGATTTGGAAAACCGCCAGATACGCCTGTTTGGCAAGGGCCACAAGGAGCGCATGGTTTATCTGAATGATGCCTGCATGGAAGCATTGCGGCTGTATCTGGGCAAACGCAATACGATGGAGGGGCTTCTGCCGCAGGAAAAGGCGGTCTTTATTACCCGACGGCGCAAAGAGCGTATCTCGAACCGCAGGGTAGAACAGCTAGTGACCGGTGCAATGAAAGCAGCCGGATTAAAAGGCTTTTCCACACATAAGCTGCGCCACACTGCCGCAACTCTGATGTATCAGACTGGTAATGTGGACATTCTGACTTTAAAGCAGCTGCTGGGCCACAGCAACGTGTCTACCACACAAATTTATACGCACCTACAGGAATTTCAGGTGCGCGCGGCTATTGAAGAAAACCCGCTGGGCAAGGTCAAAAAGCCCAAAGCATCTTCTCGCATCTTGGATACAACAGAAAAGGAAACAGGGGAGACAGCAGAGGATTCAGCTCTGGATGAGGAACTTTCGTCTGTGCCCATGAAAGCCTTTGAGGGTGCGGCTCAGGATGGCATCGGGCTGGATGCTTCCGTGCTTGCAATGAAGCCTGATGCGAACGCTGGAAACGGAAATTCCTGAACCACATAAGAATACCCATAAAATGAAACGATACCGTCTGTGACGCGTCCAAAGTGCGGATATGTCATCGGCGGTATTTTTATAGATATATTTATATAAATAATGGAATGATAAGCTGTGATCTGGCCAGCGATTTGAAATCGTACGAGCAAATGGTCGTTCACAGAAAAATAAAAAGATCAGAATGACCACAGAACTTATAGCAACATAAAAAGAGAATCTGGAAAAATAAAATGCAAGCGCGCATGGCAGCGGCAGACTGTGCAGCTTTTGTAATTTGTAAGTCCATAAAAAGATTGTAGCACCAAAATACTAATGAGACACAAAAATATAAAAAACGCAAAAGTTGAATCATACGGTATTACAGATGGCTGCAGATCCGCAGGTCGCGGAAAAAGGCCAGATTCAGGAAAATAGAGATTTTTCACTTCCCTATATTTCGCATAACGTGCATTATACGAAAATTATGCAATTAAAAAATAAGACCGCCCTTCTCTTCTGGTTATGAGTTCAGCGGTCTTAAAATACTGATGGCTGTATGGTGTTGGGTTCAGAATGTTATCGCTTCTTCTCCCTTGGTGATGCTATGCTGATACTTTTTAATTTAAAGTGAACCCGGCAAGCTGCTCGGCCTGCGGCTGTGTGCCAAAGTATGCACAGATCGCTTCGTAATAAACGCGGGCTGTTTTTTTACAACCTTCTTCGCTGCCGAACTGTGCAACATCTGCTTCATTCGTTACAAAGCATTGCTCTGCCAGCACTGCCGGACAATTTACATCTTCCAGCAACGTAAAGCTTCGCTCTGCACGCACCTCGGTGTGGGTGCTTTCCACCAGTTGCTTCTGATCGTTTTCCAGATAATAAATGTATCGGACTCCCCCGCGCCCACGCAGTGATGCTCCTGCAGCCTGCATTCCTTTGGCAAGCAGCTGCGCAAAGTAAAAGCTTTCCTGATGCCAAGTCCGGCCCGGCACTGCCGGATAGCACTCAAAGCCGGATGCAGTGGAGCCATTTGCAGCTGAGTTGCCGTGGATGGAAAGCAGCAGCTGCGGTGCCTGTTCGTCCGCTCTGGCGGCACGCTGGGCGGGCGTAGTGGTTTCATCAAAGCTGTCACGGGTCTGCAGCGGAATAAAATTAGAGTCCTGCTGCAGCAACCGGATCAGTTCCGAGGCGGTTGCTGCGGTCATATCTTTTTCTTCGATCACTCCCCTTGCACCCGGGTCTGCTCCACCGTGCCCGGCATCGATCACCACGCGGTAAGGCGGATCACCGACCTGCGGACGGAATTCTTCACCGGCGATGCTTTCCGCTGGCTGAGCTGTCTGCAGAGTCAGCGCTGCATGCCAGAGTGAGCTGCCAAACCAGATGCCCACTGCGCAAAAAAGCAGAATGACCGTATTTTTGAGCACATGAGAAGTCTGTTTTCGTCTTTTTAAGTGCGCGGCTTTGGAATATCGTTTTGCCATTTTGGCTTACATCCTTATATTAGCATTCTTTATAGAATACGATCCTGCTCTGCAAATTCCTTCAATGTGAGAAAAAGCTACCCGAAAAATCCTTCGGATAGCTTTTTCTTTATTTCAGCTCTACCACGGTCACGCCGCTTTCACCCTCGCCATAACGGCCCAGACGGAAGCTTTTGACCATGCGGTTGCCGCGCAGATGCTTGTGGATAGCTGTGCGCAGCGCACCGGTTCCATTGCCGTGGATCAGATAAACCACTGTCTGTCCGTTCAGGATGGCACGGTCGATAAAGGAATCCACCTCCGGCAGCGCTTCGTCCACCGTCAGGCCCAGCAGATTGCATTCCATCTTGGCGGAACGCTGTACCCTCTCTACCCTGCCGTTCGGGCGGTTGGCATCGCCGGTCAGGCGGGAATAGCGCTGCTGTGCTTTAGTCTGCGGTTTCTTTTCCTTGACCAGCTTTTCCGGCTGTTTCAAGCCCTTGAGCGGAACTTTGGTCTTGATGATGCCTGCCCGCACCAGAACATCGCCGTTTTTATCCGGCAGGGCCAATACGGTGGCCAGCTGGTTCAGCTCTGCAATGCAGACCTCCTGCCCTACCTTGACCTCTTTCAGCGGCACAAATTCCTTGACGGGGTTATGCACCGCCTCAGAGCCGATAAACAGCTTTTCCGATTCTTTTTTGGCGATCTCGCGGGCGCGCTGAGCTTTCTGCTGGGTGCTCATGCGCTCGTCCTTCTGTAGCTGACGCAGTTCGTCGGTCAGGGCGTAAGCCTGACTTTCCACCTGCTGTGCCAGCGCACGAGCCTTGGCACGGGCAGCTTCCAGTTCATTTTCGCCCTGACGGATCAGCTCATCACGCTTTTTCTGCGCGGCTTCCAGCTGGTGGGAAGCTTCATTTTTCAGCTCTTCCACCTCGTTCTGGCTTTCCTTCAGCTGCAGCTTCAGATCATCCAGCTGTCCCAGAACGGCATCCAGACGCTTATCCTCTGCGGAAAGATGCTGCTGTGCCGCTTCGATCACGCGCTCCGGAATGCCCAACTTTTCGCTGATGAGGAACGCATTGGATTTGCCCGGCACGCCGACGCTCAGCTTATAGGTCGGGCGCAGCGTTTCCAGATCAAACTCACAGCTGGCATTGACAACGCCCTTGGTTTCCAGAGCAAACACCTTCAGCTCAGCGTAGTGAGTGGTGGCCATCAGCAGCACGCCGCGGCGGCGCAGCTCTTCAATGATGGCCACAGCCAGCGCAGCACCTTCGGCGGGGTCGGTACCGGCACCAAGCTCGTCCAGCAGCACCAGTGTGTGCGGCATGGCAAGCTCCAGAATGCCGGTGATCTTTTTCATATGACCGGAGAAGGTGGAAAGGCTCTGCTCAATGCTCTGTTCATCGCCGATATCCACCAGAAATTCGTCAAATACGCAGATCTCGCTGCGCTCGTCAGCCGGGATCAGGAAGCCGCACTGCGCCATGGCGCACAGCAGGCCCGCTGTTTTCAAGGTGACGGTTTTGCCACCGGTGTTCGGTCCGGTGATGATCAGCGAATCGTAATCTCTGCCCAGAGCAATATCCACAGGCACGCACTTTTTAGGATCGATCAGCGGGTGGCGCGCACGGATCAGCGAGAAGGAATCGTCGGTGCGGACAGCAGGCTTGAATGCCTTGAGATCCAAAGCCAGCCGTGCCTTTGCCAGCAGAACATCGATCTCCAGCATAGCCTTGTAGCTGTACTGGAACTGCGGCTCAATGGCGGCCACCTGTGCGGTAAAGGCCACCAGAATGCGCTCGATCTCCTGCGCTTCCTGCGCACGGTACTGCAAAATGCGGGCATTGGCTTCCACAACGGCCTGCGGCTCCACAAAGACGGTGGCTCCGGTAGACGAAACATCATGAATAATGCCGCTCACCTCACCGCGGTATTCGCTCTTGACCGGCACAACATACCGGCCATTGCGCATGGAAACCACGCTTTCCTGTAGATACTTGGAGGTATCCATATTGCGGACCATGCTCTCCAGACGGTCACGGATGCTGTTCTCCGTTGCGCGGATCTTTTTGCGCAGATCGTTCAGGGTATAAGAGGCCGTGTCTGCCATGGCATCCGGTGCCAGAATGGCGCTGGAGATCTGCTGTTCCAGGCCCGGCTGCGGTGCCAGCGCATAGAACAGATCGTCTGTAGGCAGAGCGTCGTGCTCCGAAGCACCATACCAGCTTGAAAGATTCTGAAAATTGCGCAGTGCACCAGCCACCATCAACAGCTCGCCCATTGAAAGTACGCCGCCTTTTACGGCGCGGGCCGCCAGCTGACTGACATTCTCCACGCCGCCAAAGCGCGGGGAGCCGTTTTTGATCAGCAGGGTGTTGATGGCATCGGTCTGTTCCAGCGCATAGCGCACCTCGTCCGGGTCGCACTGCGGCTGAGTGGCAAGCAGCATTTCGCGCGCTTCCTTGCACACGCAGCCCTCTGCGGCACGGGCAATGATCTTATCCAGTTCCAGAGTTTTTAAGTAACTTGTTTCCATAGGTTCCCTTTATGCTCAGGGCAGCAGGGTCTTTAAAAAGTCATAGCTTTTCAAAGGCTTGTCCATGTGGGTCAGTGCATAGCGCTCTGCCACTGCGGAAAGCTTTTCCAGACTGCCCACAGAAATTTTGAATGCAAATATTTTTTTGTCGTCCACAAGGCAGATGTGCCGCAGCGCATACAGTGCACCCTGATCAAGGTTGCAGGTCTTTCCTGCTTTTGCGGCGCAGTCTGCACAGAGCAGATGGCCTTCCTGCACATCCAGATAGAACGCAGCACCATCATAGGCGCTGCAATCGCGGCAGCACACGATCTGCGGCATAAAGCCGCACTCGCTCATGGTGCGCAGTTCAAACACGGCCTTGATCACCCGCAGGTCCGTTTTGCTCTCGCTGATCATATAGAAACAGTTGAGCAGCAGCCGAAGCTCCCGCTGTGCCTCCTGCCCGGTGGGCGAAAGGGTCATTGCCATTTCAGCCATATACATGGCAAGGCTCATGCCCTCAATGCTGGACGAGATGCCGTGAAAGACATTTTTCACTTCTGCTTCCCGCACAGTGTACATGTTGCGGCCCGGCACCAGTGTGAACTCGGAGTAGCAGAACAGCCCGCACGCGCTGAACAGCTTGCTCTTCACCCGCAGGCTGCTCTGCGCTGCTGCCGAGATCACGCCCAGTTCCGGTGTCAGGATCGTCAGAATGCGGTCCGATTCCTTATAGCGGGTCTCCTTCAGCACCAGACCCGTGGTTACAAAGGCTTCCATTTTCTTGGTCCTCTGCCGGGGCTTCTTCCGGCCGCTGTTGTTTATAATCGAGATAACGAAGAATGTTTCCCGTGCAGGCAAACGCCTGCCAGCTTGCTTGTGCATCCATTTGCAGCACCTCTTCCCTGTTACGGATAGTGTCAGGTTTATTTTAACCGTTCATCCAAGGGAATTCTGTCCTGCTTTGGCAAGTATCAGCGGTTATTGGTGTTCTGCTTGAAGCCAAAGTTGTTCAGCAGGAACTCGTTATCACGCCAATCGGATTTTACCTTTACCCAGCACTGCAGATTGACGCGGCAGCCCAAAAACTCTTCGCAGTCTGCACGGGCAGCACTGGCAATTTTTTTCAGCATTGCGCCGCCTTTTCCAATGACCATGCCCTTGTGGCTTTCGCGCTCGCAGTAGATATTTACATCAATATCGATCAGGTCGGTGCCCGGGCGCTCTTTGAAGCGCTCCACTACAACAGCAATGCCATGGGGGATCTCGTCGCGCATGAACAGCAGGGCCTTTTCACGGATGACCTCCGCCACAAGCTCCTTTTCCGGCATATCCGTGTAGGCATCATCATCAAAATAATGCGGGCCTTCCACAGCATAGCGGCTCAAAGCATCGAACAGCACTTCGCAGCCGTCGTTATCACGGACGCTGATGGTGTAGATATCGTCGAATACACCCAATGCCTTCAGCTCTTCTTTGCGGGCTTCCAGATCAGCAGGCTCCTTGACAAGGTCGGTCTTGTTGATGACTGCAATTGCCGGGCCGCCGCTGCTGCGCAGCATATCCACCAGCACCATTTCCGATTCATTCAGTGCGCCGTAAGGCTCAAACAGCATCATGGAAACATCCACATCTGCAATGGAATCGCTGGCAGTCTTATCCATCCGTTTACCCAGTTTGTTGCGTGCCTTGTGCACACCGGGTGTATCCAGCAGCACATACTGCAGCGGCCCGCGGGTGATCACGCCGGTAATGCGGGTACGGGTGGTCTGCGGCTTGGAAGTGACGATGGCTACCTTTTCGCCAACCAGAAGGTTGGTCAGACTGGATTTGCCAACATTGGGACGGCCAATGACAGCCACAAAAACGGAAGAAGTATCATAATGCCCCTGAATGGGTGTAGCGTTACTCAAAATCTAGCTCCTGTCTGTATTGTGCGGCAACCGCACGGTGAATCAATTACTCGGTATAGCTTACGGTGCGCGGCAGGCCCAGCTGCAGCAGAACAGCTTCCTCTTTCTCACGCATCCGCATGGCTTCCAGACCGCCATTTTCGTGGTCGTAGCCCAGCAGGTGCAGCATGGAGTGCACCGTCAGGAACGCCACCTCACGCTGCAGCGGATGGCCGTAGAGGTTTGCCTGCTCCTGTGCACGCTCCATACTGATGACGATGTCACCCAGCATTTTGCAGCCGTTGTTCTCGTCAACATCATATTTGCCGTCTACACCCAGAGGGAAGCTCAGCACGTCGGTGGGCATGGGTTTGTTGCGGTACTGGTTGTTCAGCTCAGCAATGGCAGCGTTATCCACAAAGGTCACGCTGATCTCTGCAGGAGCTTCAAAATGCTCATACTCCAGCACGGCATTACAGGCACGGCGGATGAGAATGCGCAGACCGGAAGGAACCTTGACGGCCTTCTGTGAATTGGTGATCAAAACTTTATTGGACATAAATCAGTCCACTCCTTTCTGTTTTTGATGGCTTTATATGAATTCTGGTGATTTTATTTTTCAGGGTGTGCAGCCTTTTCGTAAGCCTTGATAATTTCCTGCACAAGACGGTGGCGCACAACATCTTTCTCAGTAAAATAGCACTGTGCAATCCCATTTACATTTTTAAGCACGTGCAGTGCATCCACAAGACCGCTGCGGGTGCGTTCCGGCAGATCGATCTGGGTCACATCACCGGTAACCACCACCTTGGAGCCGACACCCATACGTGTGAGGAACATTTTCATCTGCTCCGGTGTGGTGTTCTGTGCCTCGTCCAGAATGATAAAGGAATCATCTAGCGTGCGTCCGCGCATATAGGCAAGCGGTGCAACCTCAATAATCTGCTTTTCCACAAGGCGCTCGTAAGTTTCGGCACCCAGCATATCAAACAGGCCGTCATACAGCGGGCGCAGATAAGGGTCTACCTTCTGCTGCAGATCACCGGGCAGAAAGCCCAGCTTTTCACCTGCTTCCACTGCCGGGCGGGTGAGCACGATGCGGGAAACATCCTTGGCTTTAAAAGCCTTTACCGCCATGGCAACGGCCAGATAGGTCTTGCCGGTACCCGCCGGGCCAACGCCAAAGGTGATGGCATTGGTGCGGATGGCATTGAGATATTCCTTCTGGCCCAGTGTTTTGGGCCGGATCGGCCGTCCCTTGACCGTTACGGTAACAAAATCTTCGGTCAGTTCTTTGACCCGCTTTTCTGCTCCATCGTGCGCCAGACTGATGCAGTAGCGCACGGTCTGGTCTTCCAGCGGTGTATGATTCTCGATCAGAAGCAGCATTCCCTCCACAGCGCGGCTGGCCGCGGCAACATTGGCCGGTTCGCCTGAAAGCCGCAGCTGCGTGCCCCGGCAGACCGCCGTAACAGAAAATTCGTTCTCCAGCAGACGGATGTTCCGGTCGCAGTTGCCAAAAACAGCTGCGGCGACCTCTACACTATCCAGTTCAATATTCTTTTCTGCCATGTGCTCCTCCTGAAAGGATATATTTTAATGCTTCTATTGTACCACCAAAATCTCGAGAAGAAAACTGTGAAAAGTACACAAAATATTTTCATCCGTTCCATCGGTTTTTTCATACGCCAAGGCAGCTGCCCCCGCAAAGCGTCAGCGGCAAAAAAGAAAATGCAGGAACAGGAATGCATCCTGTACGAATGATCTTGTCAAGACCTTTTGTGCCACAACCACAGAGAAAAACAAAACATATCTTTGGCCAAAAAGGCAATAGCAAACTTCTCCCCTGCGTGCTACAATAGCAAGCGTTGTGCGGCTTGCATCCGGCCGGCCGCTCCGGAATGCTGAAATCAAAGGAGAAGGAACCATGAAACAACTTTTTCTGATGCCCGGTGAAGAACGCTGCGAACGCTTCAAGGATGGCAACGGTATTCCGAGAGTTCACTACTCCTATCGCTCGATGCACGGTGCATTCTTCGACTGCGAGAGCCGCAGTTTGGAGGAAGCCCAGCGCCTGTGTGAGGACTGGCTGGTAGGTCAGGACCGCTGCTACCGCAACTGAAATGAAAAATAGAAACCTCCGCTTCCCTGTCGGTACTGCCGCCGGGAAGCGGAGGTTTTTGCTTTTTACAGGTTTATTTCCACAGTTGAGCGCAGACAAGTTCCAGCACACTGCCCGCGATGCAGCGGGCCTTATCCGAAATGAGAAAACAGTTGGAAAATTCCTCTTTGCGGGGGTCTATATCGGCCACCTTAAAACCGGGCGTTACCGGATAACTGCTGCGCAGAAGT
>OBYB01001300.1_pt1 | contig 11134 bp, 5 predicted proteins | sample 1538181 | NCBI WGS metagenome assembly OBYB01 (sample SAMEA2580157, study PRJEB22360) | human gut metagenome | biome: human gut; feature: human-associated habitat; material: faeces | place: Denmark | collected 2008/2010 | reverse complement strand
GCCGACGACGTTGGTGGCAGTACGAGCCATATCAGCAATGCTGGAAATGGGCGAAAGCAGGATGATGGCTTCCACCGGCAGACCGGCAGCAGCAAACAGAGCGGTAGCCGTGATGGTAGCCGTGCCAGGCACACCGACGGTACCGATGGAGACGACCACAGCCAGCACAACGAGGAAGGCGTACTGCACCGGGGTGTAGTCAATGCCCAGCAGGTGGATGGTAAAGACAGCCAGCAGGGTGGGCCAGACACCGGCGCAGCCCGGCATACCGAGGTTTGCGCCCAGACTTGCACCAAAGGCGGCGATGTCCTCGTTGACGCCCAGCTTCTTGGTCAGCTGGTTGACCGTGACAGGGATGGTGCCAACACTGCTCTGAGAAGTGAAGGCGACAGTGCCGGCGGGCCAGACGCCCTTGAAGAACCGGACAGGATCCAGCTTGCCGACGATCTTGATGAGCGCGCCCTCGACCACGAAGGCCTGAATCGCGCAGAGGACATAAGCCAGCACCAGAACGCTCAGCAGGGGGACAAGATCAGCCGGAGAAGAGCGGCTGACGGCACGGGCGATGAGGGACAGGACGGCATACGGAGTGAAGGAGATGACATAGCTGACCACGCGGCCCATCACAAGGTCACCGGCGTCGATAAACTTCTTGAAGGGGGCGACCTCCTCGGGCTTCTTGGCGGCGATCCTGTTGTAGCTGATGGCGACCAGAATGCAGAAGACCACGATAGGCACCACCTCGCCGTTTGCCCAGTGGGAAGCGAGGTTCTGGGGGAAGAGGCTGATAACCGTGTCCACAAAGGTGGGGACTTCCTTGGCGGTGTAGTCGGTGGCCAGCTCATACTTCACACCGTGGCCGACATTGGTCACGACACCAGCAATCAGGGTGATGAGGCTGGCGAAGAAGGTGTTCAGGACGAGGAAGAAAACGGTCTTGAGTCCGATGTTCTTCAGGCGGACGGAATTGCCCAGATTGGTGATGCTGGAAATGATGCTGAAGATCAGCAGCGGGATGACCACAGCCGAAACGACGTGGGCGTAGATGGTACCCACAGCGGCGACATAGGTGTGGTGGCCCTTGAACACGAGGCCCACGATGAGGCCGAGGCCCACAGCCAGAATGGTGCGCACGCCGAAGTCAACGTGCTTTTTCTTGTGCAGGTAGTACAGCAGGGCAAAAAATACGGCAGTCAGGGCCAGTGCGGCCAGATCCAGAATTTCTACAGACATAAAACGGATCCTCCTTTATTTTTGAGTGTGATGTCGTTTTTGTCTGTCAACACATTCGCTCTCTCATGATGTTCCTCCCATTTAGCACAAACCTACTTTGTATGTATGTTTGTTCGGTTGCCGTGGAGTATACTACATACAAACCCTGTTGTCAAGTAAATTATGAAAAAATTTTGAACCTCCGCCCCTCCCGGCGCAAAAAAGCCCCCGGCACCATGCGGAAGTGCCGGGGGGCTTTTCGTACAAAGCGGGGAGATGCGGAAGCTCTCCGCCTTGGGAGGTTGGTTATTTAGTGGAGCAGCTCGTTGTGTGCAACGCCGCCCACCGTCAGCTCTGCGCTCTCACCGGAGTGGGTGAGCGTAAAGAGGGTGTCGTCCACGCCCAGAGACAGCATGCTGTCGATGTTCAGGACGGTCTCACGGAGCTGGGTGCGGAACACGATGGTGTTCACGCCCTGAGCCTTCAGCTCCTTCAGGTTGCTCAGGCAGCCGGAAAGGACGGCAGTCTCAGCAGGCACTGCAACGGTGTACCGGCCATCGGCAATGGAGGTCTCGTAGGCCCCTGCGCCGGTAACGGTCAGGGTGACAGCGGAGGAGCCGCCGCTGCTCTCGGGTGCGCCGCAGCGAGTGCAGACGCCATTCACAAACTCGTGGCCCAGTGCGTCGATGGTCTCCTCGTAGGTCTTGCCCTTATGGCCCTCAGTGGTGCAGGTGTAGACCCGCTTGCCCGGGGTGGTGCAGGTGGGCTGTACCGTAGCCGTCAGCTCATACTTGAGGTTGCCGGTCACCACGCCAACCAGATCGCCGACCACCTCAACCGTGCCGTCGTCTTTCTTGACCACCTTGGCATTCTCGACCTCTTCGATCTTGCCGCCAGCGGTGTTGATCTTGATCTTGCCGGTGATGCCGTTTCCATTCTCATCCGACCCATCCGGCTTGGCGGTGATAAAGGTGCCGCCCTTCTCAACCTTCAACTCGGTCCGTTCTTCATTCCCGTACGGGCTGATATAGATGCTGTTGCCATTGGTTGCTGTGTTGCTGGCGTTCTCTGCCTTGCCGCCCAATGCAGTGAAGGTGCCATCCTTCACGGTGACCTCCGGAAAGTAATAGCTGTCTCCATTGATGCCATCGCCGGCAACAGCCTCGCCCGAGCCCGACTTGGCATTGCCGCCGATGAGCGTCGTCTCGCCGGCGGACACGATGCCGCTATACGATCCAACGAGGGCAGTGCCGCCGGTGGCCTTGCCCTTCTCCGACTCTGCCTTGCCGCCCATGGCCGTCAGCTTGCCGCCCTTCTGGACTTCATAGCCGCCCTGATAGAAGTCAAGAGCTGTACCACCCCTGGCATCTCTGTTCTCAGTCTTGTCACTGCCGCCAGTGGCGATGACCTCGCTGCCTTCTCCAACAATGACCTTTGCATACTCGGTGTGAATGCCGTAGCCGCCACCGGTACTTTCATCATTTCCTACGACCTGCTGGCTGCCACTTGCGCCGCCACTTGCAATGAGCTTCGAATTTTTGATGTTAAGCTCGTCGGAGTTGGTGGTATACACGCCACTTCCGCCCCTTATGCCACCGGCACCGCCGGTAGCAGTAACCGTTGCGTCCACCAGCTCCAGCTCGTAAGCCCGGATGCCGCTACCGCCATACCTCTCGCCCGAGCCGCCGGTGGCAGACAGAGAGGAGCCCTCCTTGCCCTGGATCGTCAGCTTGCCTCCCGGAACACTCGCGTGGCCATTCCAAACTCCACTCACACTGATTCCACTATTTCCCGAGCTTCCGCCGGTCAGTTCATTTTTGCCCTCCAGCTCCAGCTTTACACCGGCGCTACTGCTAATCGTCACAGCGTTCTTGTTTGTATCCCCTGCATCCACTTTCAGGTCACGGAGGATGACCTTCAGAGGAGTAGTAAAATTATTGATGATCGATACCACATTGCGGGCGGCGTCCTGCGCCTTTTCGGTAAAGGAGATGGGGGCGTTGGTGTCCCCGTAGGTCTTCTCCTCAGCGGCCTTTTTCTCCCCAGTCTCCTGCTTGACAACAGGCTTGGCTTCGAGCTTGGCGGCCTCCTTCTGGGCTTCGGGGTCATACTGGCCGTACTCGATCACCTGATCGGAGGTCTTTTCGGTCTTTTTGTCCTGCTCCGTCTCCTGCGTTTCGGCGGGCTTCTGCTCGTCCTTCTTCTCCTCGTCCTTCTTCTGCTCGTCCTCCGGGGCCAGCAGCTCCAGAGAGCCGGGCTCTTCGGTCTGCTCCTTGTTCTCAGCGGCGGAGTTCTGGGTCTTCCCCTCGCCCTCGGTCTTGGTCTCGCCGGACTTTTCAACCTCGGAGGTGTTCTCCTCCGCTGCGTTCAGGCTTTCGGTGGGCGCGGGCTTGGTGTTGTCGCCAGTGATGACGATGTCTTCCGTACCGTCGCCATCCTCCTTGATGCCGTTTCCGGTCGTTTCCTTGGTGCCGTCCGTCTTGATGGTGACACTGTCGTCGCCGACCTTGATGGTCTTATTGCCCTCAGAATCCACCGAAACTTCCACACTGCCCTGACTCACATTACAGATGTAAGCAGCCGAGGCCGGGGCAGCAACTGCCGACACCGCCATGCTCAGGGCCAGAACGGCCGCTGCCGTCCGCTTCATATTTTTCCGTAACCGCATAATTTTTTACCTCCTGTTCGTGGTTTTTGCTTCTTTTATTTTCCCCCCCCCCCTATCAGTTTGACAAGAGTTTTTGTCAACAATCTTTTCGGTGATTTTTTGGCACATCCTACAAATAAAGCCGCCGTTCCACACGTTTCGTGCAGTACGGCGGTCGATTCGTCTCTATTGCAGTCCCTCTGGACGCAAAAAGAGCCGCCGTGCATACGCACAGCGGCTCTTGCTATCTTTCGATATTTTATTTTGCGTACTCGACGGCACGGCTCTCGCGGATGACGTTGACCTTGATCTGGCCGGGGTAATCCAGCGTGTCCTCGATCTTCTTTGCGATGGAGCGGGCCAGCAGGATGACCTGATCGTCGCTGATGACGTCGGGCTTGACCATGATGCGCACTTCGCGGCCAGCCTGCACGGCAAATGCCTGCTCGACGCCCTCGAAGCTGGAAGAGATCTCCTCCAGATTCTCCAGACGCTTCACATAGCTCTCGACATTCTCGCGGCGGGCGCCCGGACGGGCAGCGCTGATGGCGTCGCAGGCCTGAATGATGAAGGCCAGCGGAGTCTTGGGCTCCACATCGCCGTGATGGGCCTCGATAGCGTGGATGACCTGGGTATTTTCCTTGTACTTGCGGCAGATGTCCACACCGATCTGGACATGGCTGCCCTCGATCTCATGGTCAAGAGCCTTGCCGATGTCATGCAGCAGACCGGCACGGCGTGCCAGCGTGACGTTCACGCCCATCTCGCCTGCCAGCAGGCCGGCCAGCCAGGCCACTTCCATGCTGTGGGTCAGAGCGTTCTGGCCAAAGCTGGTGCGGTACTTCAGGCGGCCGATGAGCTTGATGAGGTCGGGGTGCAGGCCGTGGATGCCCAGCTCCATGACAGCGCGCTCGCCCTCCCGCTTCATCTGCAGTTCGAGGTCGTGGCGGCACTTTTCCACCGTCTCCTCGATGCGGGCGGGGTGGATGCGGCCATCGCCGATGAGGCGCTCCAGCGTCATGCGGGCCACCTCGCGGCGGGTCTGGTCGAAGGAGGACAGGGTAATGGCCTCCGGGGTATCATCAATGATGAGGTCAACGCCGGTGGCCGTCTCAAGGGCGCGGATATTGCGGCCCTCACGGCCGATGATGCGGCCTTTCATCTCGTCGCTGGGCAGCGGGACGACGCTGACGGTGGTCTCGCTGCAGTGGTCAGCAGCACAGCGGCTGATGGCCTGACCGATGAGGTTGCGGGCGATGCCGTCGCAGTTCTCCTTCAAATCGGTCTCGTAGGCGGCCACGCGGATGGCCTTCTCGTGGGTCAGCTCCTCGTCCACCTTGTGCAGCAGCACTTCGCGGGCGTCCTCCTGGCTCAGGCCGGCCAGCGTTTCCAGACGCTCCATCTCCTTGGCGCGCAGGGCATCGACCTCGGCCAGATGGGCCTCGGCCTCCTCGTGCTTCTTTTTCAGCTCTTCCTCGCGCTTTTCCAGAGCCTCGGTCTTGCGGTCGAGGGCAGTTTCCTTCTGGTCGATGCGGTTCTCCTGGCGGCTGATCTCCGCACGGCGCTGCTTGATCTCTTTATCGGCCTCTGCCTTCTGGGCATCGACCTCGGCTTTCAGGCGGAAAGCCTCATCCTTTGCTTCCAGAATGGCTTCCTTGCGCTTCTGGTCGGCGGTCTTGATCGCTTCGTTCACCAGCCGGGTCGCCTCGGCCTCGGCGCTGCCGATCTGGGCCTCTGCGGTCTTTTTACGGTTGTTGTAACCAATAAAATAGCCCGCAGCTGCGGCAGCGACAGCAACGATCAATGCCACGATCACTCCGATCACGGTCATTGTTCTTCACTCTCCTTAACAGTCAAATTTTGCTTTAACAGGCAGGAGACGCTGTGCGGCCGAACGCGGGCCAGACATCAATCAAATTTTCAACGCAAAAGAGGCCAACAAGAACAGACGCAGAGAAAAATCTTCCTGTGCGGTAGGTCTGGTGCAGCTTTTCGATTTACAAGATGTGCTTATAAAAACGGGCAGATGAAGCCCCATTGAAATATCTGGTCGCGGAATGTTCCGCCTGCAGCGTCTTAGATTCCATACTACTTCTTATATTACGAAACATTTTGCACAATGTCAAGGAGAAGTAAGGCCGAAAGCGGAAATTATTTTTTTATTTATTCGAGATACATCCGGCGCAGGCGCATCAGGCGGGCCGGAGTGAGGCCGTATTCGGCTTCCAGATAAGCGTCGGCACTGCCATAGCGCTCCCGGATGATGCCCAGCACGAAGGGAGCAGACTCCGGGTGGACGCCGAACACGCCGAGGTAGAAGTCCTTCCGGGCAGGGTCAGCGGCGATCTCCTCAGCGTGCTCGGCCCAGACGGCTTCCAGCTCCGGCCTGCGCCAGATGTTCGTCTTTTCAAAATCTTCGGCGATGGTCTTGTCCGACGCGCCCAGCGCCAGCAGGATGAGGATGGCGGCCACGCCGGTGCGGTCTTTGCCCGCCGAGCAGTGGAAGAGCACCGGCGTCTCACCGGCTTCCAGCGCACGGAACAGCTCCTTGTACGCCTTGTTGCCGAAGAGCATCCGCTCGTACATGGCGTCCGCCATCCGACGGCCCTCGTCGGGCATTCCCTTCAGCAGGTTCTCCCGGTCTTCGGGCGAAAAGTCCACCTCTTTGCCGTTCTCAAGGCAGAGGCCGCAGATGCGTACCAGCCGCGCGCCGTCCGGCACGTAGTCGGGTGTCTCGGCAGCTTCGGCCTCGCTGCGCAGATCGAGGATGAGGCGCAGGCCCAGACTGTCCAGCAGCTTCCGGTCAGCCTCGCTGGTGAGTTTCCACGTCGGGATGCCCCGGTAGATCTGGCCCCACTTGATGTGCTTGCCCTCATCGGCCTCGTAGCCGCCCAGCTCGCGGAAGTTGTGTCCGCCCTCAAAGGGCAGCTGAGTGCCGGGGGCAGGATGTACCACGGCAGGCTTTGCCGCCGCGCTGGACAGGACAGGCAGGTTATAGAAGGGCTTCGCCGACCGTCCGCGCCGGGGCGGCAGGCTGACCGCACCGCCCAGCACCTCCATCAGATAGCTGCGCAGCAGGTCGATATAAGCCGAAGCATGGTCGCGCCGCTGCAAAAGGGAGACGCAGAGGGGCGGCAGGTCTTCCAGCAGGACATCCCGCACCCGGTCCAGCTCCCGCCGCGCGCCCGGCTCGTACCGGGTCAGGCAGGTGCAGAGCTGCTCCTGCACGAGGTAGTACGCCTGATAAAAGCTGGGGCCTATCTCAGCGTTGGGCGCAAAGCCCGCCCGGGCGCAGGCCTCCCACAGCGGGGCGAACAGGTCCTGCCGCAGACTGGGCAGAAGGACCCGCTGGTTCCGCAGCTCGGCCAGCGGCACACTCTCCTTCTCCCAGAAGGGGTGGCCCCGCGGCACCAGCAGGCAGGCCGGGTCGGCCCGCAGGGTGGTGCGGGCCAGCACCGGTGCGGCACAGCCCAGGTCCATCACAAGGCCCGCATCCAGCTCGCCCTGCTCCACGCCCTCGGCCACGGCGTCGTTGTCCAGCAGGCGGAACCGCATCTCGATGTGGGGGTACTGCTGGCGGAACTTGTCCAGCTGGGTCTCAAGGCCGGGCAGATAGTCCGGCACCAGCGAGACGCTGATGCCGATGCGCACCGGCTGGGCCGACTGTATCTCGGCGTGGAGCGCCGCCTGCATCTGCTGGAACTGCTCCACCACCGGCGCGGCATGGCGCTGTAAGCTCACGCCCCGGTCGGTGAGGCTGAGCCTGTGGTGGGCGCTGAGGAAGAGCGGCCCGCACAGTTCAGCCTCGAGGGCCGAGATGCTCTGACGCAGGGCCTGTCGGGATAAAAACAGGCGCTGGGCCGCGCGGGTGTAGTTCATCTCCTCGCAGAGGACCAGAAAATAATGCAGCTGGCGGATGTCCATCGTTTCCTCCTGAAAGTTTAGAGTCTCATGGGTAAAGAATACCGCCTTTTGGCCGGATTGTAAAGCCGCTGGAAACAAAATCCCGCTTTTTCCCCGCTATTGACGCCGGGCTTTCCCGCGTGTAATATAAAGGAAAGGAGGCTCTGCCCATGAAACATAACACTCCGGCGCAGGAGGTCAAAAGCCTCGGGACGCTGTTTTTCACCTTTTTCAAAATCGGTCTGTTCACCTTCGGCGGCGGCTACGCTATGATCGCCCTGCTGGAAGAAGAGTTCATCCAGCGCCGCAAATGGCTGGACAAAGACGAATTCCTCGACATGGCCGCCATCGCGGAATCCACCCCCGGGCCGGTGGCCATCAACAGCGCCACCTACCTCGGCTACAAGCTGGCCAAAGTTCCCGGCGCGGCCACGGCCACCGTGGCCGTCTGCCTGCCGTCCTTCCTCATCATCTACGCCATCTCGCTGTTTTTCGAGCAGTTCACCCAGCTCACCATCATCGCCAACGCCTTCAAGGGCATTCAGGTCTGCGTCATCTACCTCATCTTCTCGGCAGGCGTGCGGATGCTCAAATCGCTGGACAAGTCACCCTTTTCCACCGGCGTTCTCGCCGCCGTCATGCTGGTGATGGTGGGTCTCTCGCTGGCCGGTGTCAGCGTCTCGTCCATCCTGCTCATCCTTCTCAGCGGTGCGGCAGGTGTGGCTGCATGGCTCATCGGCCGCAGAAAGGAAGGGAAGTAAGATGTTTCTGAAATTATTCCTCACCTTTCTGGAGATCGGTGCCGTCTCCTTCGGCGGCGGCTACGGCATGATCTCCCTCATCCGGGAGAAAGTCCTGCTCAACGGCTGGCTCTCCGAGGCCGAGTTCCTGAGCTTCATCGCGGTGTCGGAGTCCACACCCGGCCCGCTGGCCGTCAACATGGCCACCTTCATCGGCGCGTCGCAGGGCGGAGTGCCGGGGGCGCTCTGCGCCACGCTGGGCGTCGTTCTGCCGTCCTTTTTCATCATCCTGCTCATCGCGGCCCTCATCCACGACCTGCTCAAGTACGCCGGGGTCGAAGCTTTCCTCTCCGGCGTCCGGCCCTGCGTCGTGGCCCTCATCCTCTCCACAGCCCTCACCATGGGGCTGAGCACCCTGCTGGGCATCTCCACCGCCGCTGAAATGCCCTCGCCCGCATGGCGGGGCATTGGCATCCTTGCAATTCTGGCCGGGGTGCGGCTCATCTGGCAGAAAGCCAGAGGCAAAGCCCCTTCGCCCATCGGGATGATCCTGCTCTCGGCGGTGCTGGGCGCAGTTTTATACCAATAAAAAAGAACGGCATCTGAGCTTTTCTCCGATGCCGTTCTCTATTTTGCTCTTCTGAAATCCGATTCACAGACCCGGCCATTCTGGGCCAGAACGCGGCGCAGGACCTGCATCACGCCGGAGCTGGTGTTGGGCGGCGCGAGGAAGGGCACTTCCTCCCGGAGGGCGGGCGAGCCGTTCTCTACAAGGAAACCGTATTTTGCCGCCTTCAGCATCTCCGCGTCGTTGAAGGTGTCGCCGAACGCCATCATGCCCTCGGGCAGGACGCCCAGACGCTCCCCCAGAAGAAGCAGAGCCGCGCCCTTGTGGACACCGGGGTTCATGATGTCCACCCAGTCTGCACCGGCCACCGCCACCGAGAAGCGCCCGCCCCAGACCGGGCCATAAAGCGCGTCGTAGCCCTTCTGGGCATCTCCCTCGGGGAAGTAGACGGTGAATTTATCCACCCGGGCGGTCACGTCCTCCAGATGAGGGACATATTCCACCTTGGTGTAGAATCTCTTGAAGACCCTGTCGTATGGCCGGAACTGCTCCTCCACATAGGCCGTTTCCAGCCCGCAGAGGACGGCGGCGTGGCCCGCGCTCCGGGCCTGCCCGGCCAGCGTGCGCCAGTCGGCAGCGTCCATCTCGGAGAGATACAGGCTCTCGCCCTTCCAGCAGATGGCACCGCCGTTGTCACCCACAAGGATGATGTCGTCCTGCAGGGGCGCGAACATCTCCTCTAAGGTATAGATGGGCCGTCCGCTGGCGGCAGCGAACCGGATGCCCCGCTCTGCCAGAGCGCGGACAGTCTCCGCGAAGTCCGGCGGAAGCTGGCTCTGGCCGTCCAGCAGGGTGGCGTCAAGGTCGGAGGCGATGAGACGGATCATGTCCATGGGTGCCTCCTCAGCCCACATAGCTGATGTTCACGTCGATCTGTCCGCCATAGCCGGGGATGCGGGCGGTGCAGGTACCCTGCCACATATCGCAGGCGATGGGGCTGCCGGCCACATTATAATGGGCGTTCCAGATGCTGTAGCTCTTCAGCCGGTTCAGGTCGATGCGCTTGCGGAACCACAGGGTGGAGGCGTAGACGCCCGGCTGATAGCCCTGGGCCTTGACTTCCTCGCAGAAGGCGATGGCACACTTGGTGCGGTCCTCGACGCCCAGACCGTCGGCACGGCCATTCTTGCCGCCGGAAGCTTCGGTGTCAAAGTAGATGGGGTAGTCGAGCTTGCGGCCGTTCAGGACATAGGCGCAGCCCTGCGCTTCTTCCCGGGCCTCGTTCTCGTTGACTGCCTGACTGAAGAAGTAGACGCCCACCTTGAGGCCCGCGTTCCGGGCGTTGGTGAAGTGCTGCTCGAACATGGGGTCCAGCACCAGTGCGCCGCTGCCGTAGCCGCGGTAGCCGATGCGGATGATGACGAACTTGACGCCCGCTGTCTTGACCTGCTCCCAGTCGATGTTCGACTGATATTTGGAGACGTCGATGCCGAAGGTGGCGTCCTGCTGGACGCCGTTGGCGTCGAAGTAATAGAGCTTGTTGTCGATGGACTGGATGCCCGTGACCGGCTGGTTGGTGTACTGGTCATAATAGTAGGTCTTGCCGTCCACGGTGCGCCAGCCGGAATAGACCGGACCCGGAGCCGGGGTGCTGCTGTCATCGTCTCTTTTCCCGAACAGGAGGTTCCACAGCCAGCTCAGCAGGCCGTTCTCGTCGGTAAGACAGGCAGTATCAATGTTGCTCGCATCCAGCGTACCCGCATCCAGCGCCGCGCGGATCTCTTCCGGCGTCAGCAGGATGGTGCCTTCCTCGGTCTTCACCGGCAGGGTGCTCTGCTCTTCGGAGTTCGTCTCCGGCTCAGCGGGCTGAGACACTGCATCCTGCTCCACCGGAGCGCTCAGGGGGTCTTCGGCGGCCAGTGCCTCGGTCTCCTGCTGTAAGCGGGGGAAGCCGTTCTCCTGTTCCAGCTCGTCGATGCCGCCCATCATGGGGGCAGAAGGAGCTGTTTCCGGGGCTGCAGGCTCTGCGGCAGTCTCCTCTGCGGGGGCAGCCGTGGGCGGTTT
>OBYB01001290.1_pt1 | contig 11234 bp, 20 predicted proteins | sample 1538181 | NCBI WGS metagenome assembly OBYB01 (sample SAMEA2580157, study PRJEB22360) | human gut metagenome | biome: human gut; feature: human-associated habitat; material: faeces | place: Denmark | collected 2008/2010 | reverse complement strand
CTGCTCGAACCGCCGGCGTCTTCCAGGCTCTGCTTCACCGAGGCGATGGTGGAGCCCTTCTGGCCGATGGCCACGTAGATGCAGCGGACCTGCTTCTTCGGGTCGCCGGATTCCCAGTTGGCCTTCTGGTTGATGATGGTATCGATCGCGATGGCGGTCTTACCGGTCTGGCGGTCGCCGATGATGAGCTGGCGCTGACCGCGACCGACCGGGGTCATTGCATCGATGGCCTTCAGACCAGTGGACAGCGGCTCGTCGACCGGGTGGCGGTGCATCACGTCGGGGGCCTGCGCCTCGAGGATACGGCGGCATCTACGTGCGGGTCCTCGCCGGGGCCGTCGAGCGGCTTCCCCAGCGGGTCCACGACGCGGCCGAGATAGCCGTCGCCGACGGGCACGGAAAGCACTTCGCCGGTGCGTCGCACTTCCTGGCCTTCCTCAATTCCAGCGAAATCGCCGAGGATCACCACGCCGATCTCACGGGCGTCAAGGTTGAACGCCAGGCCGAGCGTGCCGTCTTCGAACGTCAGCAGCTCATTGGCCATGCAACCAGGCAATCCCGTCACGTGTGCAATGCCGTCACCGGCCGTGGCGACATAGCCCACTTCCTGGGTGGGGGTGTCGCTCGGCTTGTACGACGACACGAAGTCGTCGAGGGCCTTGCGAATCGAGGCGGGATCGATGGTCAGTTCTGCCATGATCACTCCTTCTATTGGTTATTGTTCAGTCAAGTCTTTGCTTGTGTGTGGTGTTGGACGGATTGGCTCGGCCGGTCAGGCCGGAGTCGCCTCCGTCTGCACCTTGCGATGCAAGTTCTGCAGCTGTGCGACCACGGTGTTGTCCGTGACTTCGTCGCCCACCTGGATGCGCATGCCACCCAGCACGGTCGGGTCGACCACCGAGTTGATGTGCACCTGACGGCCCACCTTGGCGGAGTAGACCTCGACCAGTCGCTTGATCTGCTCCTTCTTCAGCGGGGTGGCGGTGGTCACGGTGACCATCGACTCGCCCATGTGGCGGGAGAACTTGTTGATCAGCCACCGGGGACGCCACTGGATGGTCTCCAAGTAGCGGCGGCGGCGCAGGTTGCAAGTGGCGTGTTCGGCGAGCCTCATGGTGACCTTGTTCAGGGTCTTGCCAGAGAACACCTCGCGGAACAGCTTCACACGGGCCTCGCTGGTGGCCTGGTAGTCGTACAGCTTGGCGCGTACGACCGGCAGGTTCAGCAGTGCGGAATGCAGCTCGGACAGCTCGATGGATACCTGCAGCGTGGCGTCAGTGGCGTCCGCGTAGTACATCATGGCGTCCACGCCGAAGTCTTCCACTGCGTTGGCGATGTCGCGCGCACGGCTCCAACGGCGGGAGACCAAGTCAGTCATGATCTCCATGGTCATCGGATGCGCGTTGTCACCGAGCAGTTCCTTCAGGACGGCCACCTTGTCGGCAACCGGGCGGGACGGGTCGGTCAGTGCGCGCTCCAGCTGAATGCTGTCATCGAGCACCTTGGTGATCGTGAACAGTTCGTTGCCGATCCGCCACGCGTTCTCACGGGTGTCGCGCAGTTTCGGGGCCAGCGAATCACGCGACTCGCGGTCTGCAATACGTGATGCCTCTCCTCGCATGGTCACCTCCCTTTCTGGTTACGGATGGTCACGGTCACTTCTTGGCGCCCAGGTCGTCGATCATCGAATCGATCATCGAGGACTGCACGTCGTTGTCTTCCAGCTTGGCACCGAGGATCTTGCCGGCCAGGGCGGTGGCAAGTGCGCCGACCTCGCCCTTGAGCGAGACGATGGCCTGCTGGTGCTGGGATTCGATCGAGCGCTGTGCGGATGCGGTGATCTGGGCCGCATCGGACTCGGCGCGGGAACGAGCGTCGGCGATGATGTGGGACGCTTCCGCACGGGCGTCGTCGCGAATCTTGGCGGCGTCCACACGGGCGGTGCTCAGCTGGGCCTCATACTTGGCCTTGGCCTCGTCGGCGTCCTTCCTAGCCTGCTCCGCCTTGGCGATGTTGCCCTGAATCTTGGCGGCGCGCTCGTCGAAGATCGCATTGAACTTCGGCATGAAGAACTTGTAGAAGAACACCGCAACGATGACAAGAATGATCAGCGACCATACGATGTCATAAACCTCAGGAATGAACAGGTCAATCCCGCTTGCTGCTTGTGTCATCAAGCCCTCCTTTCAGTGATGGACATAATCGGTTTTCGTCTGTTGATCTGCGCAGATCAGATGATCAGGGCGGCGACGAAGCCGATCAGTGCCAGCACCTCGACCAGAGCCAGGCCGATGAACATGATGGTCTGGATCTTGCCGGACATCTCAGGCTGACGAGCGGTGGATTCCATGGCCTTGCCGAAGAGGATGCCCAGACCAATGCCAGGGCCAAGAGTACCGATACCGTAACCGATGACGGACAGGTTGCCGGCGACCTCTGCGAGGGTGATGATATCCATTGTGTTTCCTTTCTAACGTACTTGGCGACGTTATAAATCTTGGGGTTTGGTCGGTCTGCGATTTTCCCAGACCGGGGACCGGAAGCGGCGGGTTAGTCGCCCGTCACTCTTCCGGGAAGCTCAGGTTGATGTACACGGTGGAAAGAATCGCGAAGACGTAGGCTTGCAGGAAGGCGACGAACGCCTCGAAGCAGGTCATGGCGAAACCACCGGCGAACCACAGCGCACCCACCGGGATGCCCTGCAGCTTGTTGACCGCGTCAACCATCCAGAACTGTGCGAACGCCAGGCAGGTGGCGACCATAAGGTGGCCGGAAACCATGTTGGCGAACAGACGGATGGTCAGGGAGGCCGGGCGGATGATCAACAGCTCAAGCAGGTTGATCGGAGCCAGCAGGAAATAGACCGGCCACGGCACACCGGGGGTGAACAGCTCGTGGCGCAGATAGTGGCCGAGGCCCTGCGAGCGGATGGCGGCGATCCAGTACTGGATCAGTGTCCAGACAGCGAACACGAGCGGCATGACCACCGTGGCGTTGGCCGCCATGTTCATACCTGGAATGATGCCGCACAGGTTGAAAATGAAGATCGTGAAGAACAGGGTGGTGATCATCGGCACGTAGCGCTTGCCACGGGCCTCACCCATCACGTCATACACGACCTTGTCGCGCACGAAGTCGAGACCGTACTCGACTACGCCCTGCCAACGGCCGGGGATGAGCTTGGCGCGCTTTGCGGTCACGCCGAGCACCACCAACAGCACGATGGTTGCCACGATACGAATCAAAATAATGCGGTTGATGGCAAACGGAGTTCCCTGGAACAGAATCTCCGGGGGAAGGAAGTCATCAACCGAGGGCAGATGAGCGCCTGCCTCGTCAGCCAACAGCAATCCTGCGCTGAGCGAACCGACCATATCACGCCTCCTGCTTCTTCAATGTCAGGTGTCAGTTTAAACCCACCGGGCAGGCAAATGTGACGTGCTCGTTACTTTCGTCTTTTTTTGTCTCCTCGGTGTGGAGTCTGCCGGGCATGGACACGGAGTCTGCGCTGGGCATTCGGCTCCGAATGACTGAAGAGTGATTATTTGCCTGCGTCTAGACAATGTCAATATTATACCGGCGAGTCTCCTGAAATCCCTACTGCTGCAAGGTTTTCCCGGGCGTTTCGCGAACGTTGTGCACTATTGGTCGCATTACGCGGATGTGTGGCATTACGTTCATCAAGCCGTCCACATCGTGGACGAACAACCGTCCACGCTACGAACGCAACCTCCAACAGTAGCTCCCTCTGATGGGCCGAGCCGTGAAGGAGAAGCAAAGGAGCTCCCCGTCGAGGGGAGCTGTCGTCGTAGGCGACTGAGGGGAGATCGTAGGCTCAGCCCTGAATCACCCCATACCCGTCATGCACAAACGGCTTGAAATCATCCTGGCGCGGCCCGCCCGGCTCATGCCGAATCGAACGATCAGTACCGAGCTTCTTCTCAGCCCTGAGCTGCGGCACCTCGGTCAGGTCATACGGCGTGGTCTGGTACACCCAGTTGAGCCAGTTGCGCCACAGCAGATTGGCGTGGGCGCGCCAGGCGAACAACGGTTCCAGCTTCGGATCGTCATGCGGGAAGTAGTTCTTCGGGAAGGGCACGTTGGTCATGCCCTTGGCCATATCGCGCTCGTATTCTTCGGCGAGCGTGTACTTGCCGTACTCCCAATGGCCGAGCGCGAACACTTCGGAGAAGTCACGCGTGGCGATCAGGCCCGGGCCGGACTGCGGCCCCCAAGTCAAGATCTGAAGGTCATGGTTGGCACGTACCTCGTTTTCGTTCACGCCGGCGAGGCGGGAGTGCGGCTGCAGATCAATCTCGTCGAAGCCATTGGTCAGGAAGCAGTATTCATCCTGCAGGTACTGCGGGAATACGCCGAAAATCTTCTCGGGGTAATCCACCTTGTGGATGCCGTAGCGGTAGTACAGTGCGCCCATCGCACCCCAGCACAGGTATATGGTGGAGAACACATGGGTGGAGGCCCAGTCGAGAATCGTCTTGAACTCGTCCCAGTAGTCCACATCTTCGAACGGCATATGCTCTACAGGCGCGCCGGTGACCACAAAACCGTCGTAATAGTTGTCTTTGAACGCATCGAGGTTTTCGTAGAACTTGACGAGATGATCGGCGGAAACGTGCGTGGCCTCATGCGTGGAGGTCTTCATGAAGTCGATTTCGACCTGCAGCGGCGACTTGGAAATCAGACGCAGCAGCTGTGTTTCAGTCTCGATTTTCTTAGGCATCAAGTTCAGGATCACCAGTTTGAGCGGGCGGACGCGCTGACGCTCCGCCTCGGGCTTCTCCAGAGCGAAGATGCGCTCCGAATCGAGGATATCTCTGGCCGGCAGGCCACTGGGGATCTTGATAGGCATGTTCCTATTATGTCAATATTCGGGATAACGGTTCAGGGCATTCCTATAACGGCCATTTATGGCGCGTTATTACCCCGACTCCGACTCCGCCCCAAACCCCTCGCTGCGTGAGCCAATTCACGTTTTAAAACCGCGGGAAGATGACGCGACACGCCGATGTTGACTTTCTGGAATCTGCACCTATTGTAGATAGAGCTGTCTGAGAGACAAGCCGACGCGGGGTGGAGCAGCTCGGTAGCTCGCTGGGCTCATAACCCAGAGGTCCATGGTTCAAATCCATGCCCCGCTACCAACGCCTCCGGTTTCACATTGAAGAAACCGGAGGCTTTTTCTATATCTTCCAGACTCCAAGTGAGCTTGCCACGCATTTTCAGGGAAATCGACGAAGACGCCTGACCGAGGGCTTTTGCCAGAGTCTTCTGATCGGTGTTGTAGTAGCCCAGCGCCATGCGCATATTGCGGGAAACAATCTGCTGAAGCGTGAGTTCCGTCGACGGCTTCAGAGTAGCCGTAGCACTCATTGTTGCTGTTGTCATAGCAAACAGTTTAACACTCACGCAATGAGATTCACCATATTACACACATGAATTTGTCATATATGAATCCATATGCTTTAATGCGTAACCATGAAGCAATCCGATTCATCTATTGTGAAATCTGGTAGGCGAGTAGCAACGCTACTTGCTTCAAATGGCATGTCACAGGCGGAGCTGGCACAAAGCCTTGGGCAGTCGAATGCTTCGATTTCACGCAAGATTAGCGGCGAACTGAAGTTTTCCAGCACTGACTACCTGACCATGGCCGATCTGTTTCACGTTAGTGTTGACGTGCTCATGGGCCGTCAGCCTTTGGAGGTGGCGTGATGTTTGGCTTCGTTTCGTTGGGTGTTTCTTTTGCGTCCTTGGTTATTTCCTGCGCCGCGCTTTACTGGTCCCGCATGGCACGAATCGAGGCCGCTGGGGCCGTGGAGCGTAGTCGTTACGCTTTGGAGTCCTCGCGCAAGCATGTGGGGCTTCCCTACGACCACAAGATCGTTCACGATTGGGAGTTAAGAACACAGTTCGGCTTTGCTCCGCAAATCAAGGATGATTGGACTCGTCGTAAGGATTCCGACGGCGTGGCTGATTCCGACGACGCTTTTGAGGTTTTTTCGGACGGGACGTATCGGATTGTTCCTAACTCAGGAGTCTTCTCTGTTCTGAAGCCCGTTTTCTGTCGAGAGCATGGAACCTGCGATGACCCAGCCTGTCCCTATGCCATCTGCGCAGGCGTTCAAAGGGTCCGCACTTCATTGGTTCTATGCCCCAGATCGGGAATTGCGTATATCGACACCGGTGGAGACGGGTTGGAGATGATACCCAATGCACTCCAAGCTCTAGCTTCGTCAGATCGCTCGACTGGTCCGGGCGAGGATTCTGCGGTGGCGCGATCGTGATGAAGAATCGCATGGTCTCGCCTGTCAGCTCCGGCAGTCTTCCGCAGTCGTTCATGACCCACTCGCTTTGCTTGCCCAGAACCGTTTCGCCGATTTGCCGGCAGTCCCATAGTCCGGCATCGCAGTTCACGCCTATCGCTTTGACGTTGAAAGCTCTGCCGTCTCCGCAGTTCACGAGGTATCCGACGATCGGAGGGTCGATGCCGGCCTTGCTGAAGTCCGGGCGCAGGAGTTTGTCGCCTTCGAGCATGGCGAAGAGCGGCGCGGCTTCGGCACTCCATCTCCAGCCGCGCGCGAATGTCAACAGCGACACCATGAGCCCGAAGGCGGCTATGACAACGGTTATCCAAGTTTGCACGGTGAGGCCGAGAAACGTTATTTGCGCGAGGTCTACGCCCATTGATTCTTCCTTCCTCCGTCATCTGCGACGGTTGGTTTTTTGTGCGATTCCCAGCTTACGCATCCGGGGGAAGGAACCTTTTTCCAACCGTTCGACCGATGGAGGTTTTGCAGATGATTGCGTATGTGGTTCGTTGTGACGTGTGCGCGGCCGAGGCGTTCGTGCCGTTGAATCAGGACCCGGATATGGCCATGTCGGCTCGTGGGTGGCGTATGAGGCCGCACTCGAAGGTGTGCCCGGATTGCGTTTTCGCGCTCGAGGGGCCGAAGATTCCACCGAGCATGGCGGAGGTGCGCTGATGTCGGTGTTTGATCCTGAGTGCAGCGGGAACCGTTTCAGTGCGGAGTTCAGGCTGACCGGTGATGGCGGAAGTCCGTATGAGTTCGGTATCCGTTTCAGTGTGGATGGTGATTATTTCGCGGTTGATGGCCTGTCGATGGGTGACATGGTGCATATCAACCGCGAGTTCGCCAGGGTTATCAGGGAGGCGAAGCATGCACGGGTTGTATAAACGTTTTCTCGTGTTCTGCGCGGTGTTCGTGGGTTTGATGTTCGCGGTGGTGGGTTTCTGGGCACTGCTGGGTGTGACGTGCCTGTGCGCAGGCATGGTGCTGGCGGATGTGCCGGAGCGCGTGTCCACCCGTCTGAATCGAGGCGATCGTGAGGGTGTTTAGGAAGTGCTGCCAGGCGTTGGTGCTGGTCGCGGCGTCGCCGTTGCTGTTGGTTGGCTTCGGAGTGTGTCTCGCGGCCGTGAATCTTGGCGATTTGCTGAAGGAGGAATGATGCCGAACGGTGAACTGGGATATGTGTTCAAGAGCGCGGTGACGGCCAATGGTTGCCTGATGCTGTGCATCACGCCGCACGCGCGGCGTCGCGACTTCCACAGCAAGGTGTACGTGCTCACGGCCGACGAGGTGCGCGCGTTGATCGAGGCGCTGGCCGTGATGCCGGACGGTCCCGAGTAGTTCTAGGTATCTTTAGACGCCTCTAGGCGTTCGTATGCGTGCCCGACGCTATCGGGTCACTGAGAATGGAATGGCCGTGATGGCGCGTATGGCTACGCCTAGCCCTACCTATGCCCCGCTGTGGTGGCGGGGAGGCCGGCCGCATTGCAACTGCGGTACTTGCGAGACTAAGAGGTTGCCACCGACCCTATCCAGCCGCTGGTAAAGGCGGAATCGGGCAGCACTACCACGCGATTGTGTGGGGCTGGATTTGGGGACCATTCCCGGCAGGCTTCGGCCTGCTCTTGCAATCGACGGCCGACCGACCGAAAGCGAGACCCATTTGAGGATTCTCGGCCGAGATTTCGCGTTGCGCGTCTCGGCCGAGAATCTTCGGGTCTTGACCTCTCCAGCCTCACTCCCAAAAGGGACATGAGAAACCAACGTAAGGGGATTACGGATTATGAGCAGAGCAACGTTCGAGATGAATCTGAAGGACGCGGGTATCCGACTGCTTCCGAAGCTCAACGAGTTCATCGAATCACGGAAGACCACGGAATCGTTTCTGGTGACCATCGAGCAAATCGCGCGTTGGGCCGGATTGACCAGGCGTAACGGGCGCATCGACGACAACCAGGCGTTCCATCTGATGCAGTTGGCGCAATGCCCCGTCTCTAAGACCCGCAAGTACGGAATGCGCTGCTGGGATGCGCGCGAGGCCATGCAGGCGTTGGCCCGGTGGACCGGCTCGTGGGCTTGGGTGGTGGACTGATGGCGCGCACGAAACCGAGCCTTGCCGAGGCGTTGAGCCCGTGGAGCGCTCCGCATGACGCGGCCGACCTGTTGGAGGGCTTCCGGCTCTCCATCAACACCTTGGCCGAGGAACAGCACACTGGGCTTCCTGATTCGCCGCGCGTGCTGAACGCCCTGCGTCTGTGCAAGGGCACCGAACTGGCCGCGTTGGGAGGCGACTGGCCGGCAATGGGAGTGCGGCGCGTCGGCGGCGCGTGGACGCTGGACGCACGCCAGTTCGACCCGTGGGCGCAGGGGCAGATAAGCGTATTCAGGCGCAGGGCCGAGGCGGCTCAGCCGACCGTGCAGATGCAGTCTCGCATGAGTTTGATCTAGGAGGGATGATGGGGTATTTGACGACGGTCGAGGTGGCCGAACTGTTGAACGTGAAGCCGGATACGGTGCGCAAGTGGCGGCAGGAAGTGGGCAAGGGGCCGCGTTGGACGCGCTGGCCGGGCACGAGGCTGGTCCGGTACGAGAGCGCCGAGGTGGAAAGGTGGCGCCATGCCGGGCAGAAGGGATAGGCAACGTGTGCCGCCAGCCGTCTCGGCCGAGGTCATCGAGCGGTGGGGCAACGACTGCTGGCTGGGGATGCCCGGCTGCACGAACCACAGCGACACCACGGACCACATCGTGCCGCATATCGCGGGCGGGCCCACCGTGCCGGCGAACCTTCGCCGCGCGTGCAAGCACTGCAACTCGCTTCGGGGCGACCGGACGCTTAACGGGTATGGCGCGCTTATCCACGCGGTCATCGGCCCTCCGGCTGGCGGTAAGTCAACGTATGTTGACATGCACCGGCAACCGGGGGCCGTGGTGCTGGACTTCGACGCACTGGCCAAGGCCATGATGCCGGGCTCGGACGCCGAGCACGTCACCGTGGAATGGGTGAGGCGTATGGCATCGGGGGCATGGTACGGGGCCTACCGGCACATGGTGCGTGTCACGGAACCGGTGGAGCTGTGGCTGGTGAAGACCCTGCCCTTCACGCCGCGAAGCCCTCGGCTGCTGGACGAGTGGATCGCCCTGGACTATGACATCACGGTCTGCGACCCCGGCAAGCAGGAGGTGATGGACAGGCTCAGGGCGCGAGGCATGGACGTTGGTAAACGGTTGCAGGCCGGCGTGCTCCAGTGGTACCGGCAGGGCATCACTCAGACCGGCATCGATGCGAGGCTCAAGGCTCGCAGGTCAAGGCTCGCGGCCCTCGGGCTCGCCAACGGACCCGATGCCGGCCCGATCGGCTCGCAACCGGCGCGGCCGGCATGGTGACCGTCGTTTTTTTTGAGAAGCGAAGCGAAGGAACACCCCGCGCCCACCGTTTTTGGTTCCCCACAAAACAATAAAAAAAGCCCGAAAATAGGGACGGCACCCCAAAATCAGGCTATGAAAATGCTTCAAACAGGGAATATACACCATTACTGTGATTGGAGCAATTTCTCATGACAGGTTTCGAGGGCTTGGAGAACGCGGGACTGATCGAAGGACCGCAGGAAAAGGCCACACGGGAGTTCATCAAGGAGTACCGGGACGGCAAGGCCGAGAACCCGATGGCCGACTTCATCTATTCATCGATGCTGAGCATCGCCCGCAACATCGACGTGCAGAACGCGCGCGGCCGCGAGATAAGCCGCAACATGACCAGTCTTCTGGGCTATATCCAACAGCTCGAGGGCATGTACGACACGATGGACGACGACCCCGAAATCACCGAACTGCTGGGCAAGGCGGCGCGATGAACCACGACCAGCCGCCATCCTTGCAACCGCGCCACGCGACCGCGCGTAACCAGGAACGCGCCACCGACGGCGCTCTCGTGGCCAGGTTCAGCGAACTGCTGGGCAAGCCACTCATCCCGTGGCAACGCCAGGTCATCGATGTCATCAGCGAGATCGACCCGTCCACCGGCACCTACTGGTACGACGAACTCGTGCTCACCGTCCAACGACAGGCGGGCAAGACCACCATCACCAAAAGCTACGACGTGCGCAACTCGTTGTGGGGGCCGGACCGCAAGACCTGGTATCTCGCCCAGACCGGCAAGGACGCCAACGACCAGTTTCGCGATTTCGTCAAATCATGGCGCAAATCGAGACTGCGGAAACTCGCCAAACCACCCCGCCTGAGCAACGGCAGCATGGCCTTGGAGTTCAAGAACGGCAGCCAGCTGAGGCCGGGCGGCGCGACCGAGGCGGCCGGCCACGGCGTGCAGGGCGACCTGATCAACGTGGACGAGGTATGGAGCCTGTCAAAACAACAGGCGAAGAACCTCAAGGACGGTTTCATCCCCACGACCACCACGCGCCTGAAGCTCACCGGCGTGAGACCGCAGATATGGTGGACGAGCACGGAGGGCAACGCCAGCAGCGAGTATTTCAACGACCGCCTGGACAGGCTGAGGGCCGGCGATATCCCCGACCGTACCGCGTTCTTTGATTTCGGCATACCGTTCGATGCCGACCCGGAGGATCTCGAAACCATATGGCGATATCACCCGGGGGCCGGTTATTTGTTCGATTTCGACCAATTGGCCGGGTTCCGCCGTCAGTTCGACGACGACGCGGAGGGTTGGGCGAGGGCGTTCGGCAACATCCGCGACGCCGGCAGCACAGACAGGGCCATCGACTCCCTGCTGTGGGCCGACACCATGGACGAGCCGGTCACGCCGGAGCATGGGATGCGCGTGTGCTTCGGCGTGGGCGTGCCCCTGGACGCGACCCACACGGTGATAGCCGCCTGCATCGGCGTTGGCGGGGGACGGCCGCCGCCCCTGCCGATCGTTGGTGCGTGAGA
>OBYB01001283.1_pt1 | contig 11290 bp, 9 predicted proteins | sample 1538181 | NCBI WGS metagenome assembly OBYB01 (sample SAMEA2580157, study PRJEB22360) | human gut metagenome | biome: human gut; feature: human-associated habitat; material: faeces | place: Denmark | collected 2008/2010 | reverse complement strand
CGGGAGAGTTGAAAGATATGGTATGCTCACCAGCCGGTACAACAATTGAGGCAGTTCGAGTATTAGAAGCAAAAGGTTTTAGAAGCAGTGTAATAGAAGCAATGAAAGCTTGTGTAAAAAAGGCAAAAGGGCTATAAGATATAGGATCCGCACATCGGAATGATGTGCGGGTTTTTAAATTAAACGAATATTAAGAAATTTCCTATCTGCCTCTTAAAATTTGTTTGATAATCTTGTATACTACAAGGGAGGTGATGATTATGTTTAAAATATTAGTATGTGATGATGACAAAGAAATTGTAGAGGCAATTGAAATATATTTGACACAGGAAGGTTATGAGGTATTAAAAGCCTATGATGGAGAGGAAGCGATTCAGACATTGAAAAAAGAGCACGTCGATCTCCTGATTATGGATGTGATGATGCCAAGACTGGACGGAATCAGAGCAACCCTTAAGATCCGTGAAGAGAACAGTCTGCCAATTATTATTTTATCTGCAAAATCAGAGGATGCAGATAAGATTTTGGGACTGAATATTGGAGCGGATGATTATGTTACAAAACCATTTAATCCGTTAGAGCTTGTTGCGAGAGCAAAATCGCAGCTTAGAAGATACACACAGCTTGGAAGCACAGTGCAGGATGAGAAGAAAGAAGTGTACGAAGTCGGCGGACTTTCGATTAACGATGAACTTAAAGAAGTGACGGTAGATGGTGAATCGGTAAGACTGACACCGATTGAGTACAATATTTTGTTGCTATTAGTAAAAAATCAAGGGAAAGTCTTTTCTATCGACCAAATTTATGAAAATATCTGGAATGAAGAGGCGATAGGAGCGGACAACACAGTTGCAGTTCATATTCGCCATATTCGTGAGAAAATTGAAATTAACCCGAAAGAACCAAGATATCTGAAAGTTGTGTGGGGGGTAGGATATAAGATAGAAAAGCTTTAGAAGGGAGTATTTATGAAACATTGGTACAAATCAGCACCGATGAAAGGAATTCTTCTGATTCTGGAGCATATTTTTGCAGTACTGGCAGTGCTTTGTGTTGTATTTATTTTGATTTATCCGGGACAGGAGTATGGGAAGAATCTCAATGATCTTTCAAAGGGTGAGTATAAGGAAACAAGAGGGTTTGAAGAGAATCTGCAGTCGGCATCGCACACTATTTTGAATCAGATTGATCTTCAGAAGAATTTTGAGACAGACGGAAAATATGATGCGAATAAGCTTGTGGATATTATGGCATACATGGATTCCCAAAAGATTACAGGGGAAGATGAATCCGGAATCGCATATCGCTTAGGAGATTTGTCGGACTGGATTGACAATTGGGGAACGGAGGAAAGCTCAGGAGACAGTATTATCGTATGCAAAAAAGCGGATGGTACATACGCATACTATACGGAAGAAGAGTTTGCGCAGCTGTTCAAAGAAGGGCTGAAGTTCTCAGACGATACTTCTGATGTTGATCAGATGGAAGAGTTGGAAGATGGATATGTAGAAGAGAATTATTATGATGAAGATGTGATGCAGGTATTGGATGCGGATGGAAAGGTAGTCTATACGGATTGCTGGAATATGACTGCTATTCCGGAGCGCTATATGACGGCAGATGGAAAGTCATTGCTGCAGATTGTAAATGAGAATCCAAAGTGGAATGGAAAGCTCAGTGAGATTTATCGAGCATTGAGTAACACGCTTTCTAATCTGGAAAGTGAACTGAGCGCATATGAGCAGTTCCAGGAATATTGGACAGAAGGAAACACAAACCTTACCTATATATTTGCAGATTTTAACAGTGGAAAATTATACACGAACCGACAGGTATATACGGACATTAATAACATGCAGGAATATGTAAAAAATCTCACCGAGAGTGGAAAGTATGTAGTTGTGACACCAAAACTTGCGGATTTCAAGACAAATCTGGATACGGAAGCGGACAATTGGTCTTCGAGAACAATGGCCGGTACAGACAACTATATGTATGTGGTTTCGGTTGATACGAAATATCCGATTCAGGACAGCTTTTATTTGCAAAATAAGCTGTTTGATAAATATGCGCCAATGATTAACACAATGCTTGCTGTCGCACTTGTTTCGATTGCGGGATTCTTTATTGGATTTGTATGGCTCACCATCATTGCAGGGCGCACTCGAAAAGATGAAGGTGTGCACCTTATGTGGTTTGACCGGGTTAAGACGGAGCTTGCGCTTGCGTTGATTGCTGGTGTGTGGGTGTTGGCACTCTCTTTTGTCTATGCGCTTATTGACACGTGGGGTGTGAAATACTGGAGCAATGGATATCGAACCTATGCGGCGACGATTTTGGAACGAGGATTTTTAGATGATGATTGGATCTTGCTAGGTTTTGCGATGCTTTTATGCTGTGCGGCATTTTTTATCGGCTATCTGAGTATTGTCCGAAGAATTAAGGCGAAAATGCTGTGGAAGAACAGTGTTCTGCGCTGGCTGATTCGTGGTCTGAAGAAGTTTTTTGCATATAGAAGCTGCACATTTAAAGTGACAGCAGGTGCACTGGCATTTATTGTGGTACACTGGATTGCGATCGGTACAATGGGAACCGGCGGCTGGATGTTTGTCATGTTCCTCGTTGAGGGAGTGACGCTGTATTATCTGATTCGAAAAGCAATTGCAAGACAGAAACTCAAAGATGGAATTCGTCACATTGCAGATGGAAATGTAGAGTATCAGATTCCGACGAAGGGCTTGAAAGATGATGAACTTGATATGGCATTGCACATCAACCATATCGGGGAAGGCTTGAGCAAAGCGGTAGAGAAAAGTATGAAAGATGAGCGTTTGAAGACGGATCTGATCACAAACGTATCTCATGACATTAAGACACCGCTTACATCAATCATTAATTATGTTGATTTGTTGAAACGTGAAAATATTCAAGATCCGAAGATTCAAGGATATTTGGATATTCTGGAGGCTAAGGCCCAGAGGCTGAAACATCTGACGGAGGATGTGGTAGAAGCGTCGAAGATTAGCAGTGGGAATATTACGATGGAATATATGAATATCAATTTTGTGGAAATGATTAATCAGACAACCGGTGAGTTTGCGGAGAAATTTGAAAAGCGAAATCTTCAGATTGTGCTGAATGTTCCGGAGAAGCCGGTTATGGTCCGCACCGATGGAAGACGGATGTGGCGTGTAATTGAGAATATTTATAACAATGCGGCAAAATACGCGCTGGAAGGTACGAGAGTTTATGCGGATTTGATTGAAAAAGAGCATACAGTGGAGTTTTCGTTGAAGAATATCTCTGAGCAGCCATTAAATATCTCGGCAGATGAGCTGACCGAGCGGTTTATCCGGGGAGATGTATCAAGAAGTACGGAAGGCAGTGGTCTTGGTCTTTCGATTGCAAAGAATCTGACAGAATTACAGGGCGGAAAATTTGAACTGTATCTGGATGGAGATTTATTCAAGGTTACGATCGTATTTCCGAAGGCGGTTGTCGGACAAAGTGTGACAAAATCTTAAAAGAGGTTACGGGTTAGTAACAAAATGAAAGACAGGGGATGAAAAAATTCCTTGTCTTTCTTGCGTTTCGGGTGCAGAACTTGTAGAATAATGGGTGATAGTTGAAAAAAGTAAAAGAGGTCAGTTTTATGGAAAAAATAAAAGAACTGTTACAACAGAGTTTGAATATAGATTTTATTGCAGCAACGCTTAGCAATCCGCGAGAGAAAGACGGGCTAAAAAAAGTGAAGGTAAGACCGATTTTGAAAAAGGGAGTGTTGCTGTTTCAGTGTGAGGAACACCAAAACAATCAGGTGTTTCATGAAAATTGTGATGCAGCTCAGGCGGTGTCTGTACTGTGCGGATATATGGAAAAGTTTCGCCAGATGCAGATGGAGACAAAAACAGTAAAATACACAGTGCTTGTGAGTAAAAAAGGGAAGGTGACGATTTAGAAAAAGCAGCAGACTGGCTGTGTAAAAGAAGTGGATCTTTCTCATAATAGAAGTAAGCGGTATATCTTAGAGGAAGGAACAACAGTTCCGTTTCTGCAGGATTTGGGAGTCATGACGGCAGAAGGAAAGATTGTCAGGACAAAATTCGACAAGTTTCGTCAGATTAACCGTTTTCTGGAATTTATAGAAGATATCCTGCCACAGCTTGACAGGGACAAGGAAGTGACAATTCTTGATTTCGGATGTGGAAAATCTTATCTGACATTTGCAATGTATTATTATCTGCATGAATTAAAACAGATAGATGTTCGTATTATAGGATTGGACCTGAAAAAAGAGGTGATACGTCATTGTAATGAGCTGAGTGAAAAATATGGATATAAAAAGCTGAAGTTTTTGGAGGGGAATATTGCGGACTATACGGGCGTGAATGAAGTGGACATGGTCGTGACGCTGCATGCCTGTGACACTGCAACAGATTTTGCGCTTGCAAAAGCGGTCGGATGGAATGCAAAGGTAATCTTCTCCGTTCCGTGTTGTCAGCATGAATTGAACAGGCAGATCAAAAATGAGACTCTTGCACCGATCCTGAAATATGGTCTGATCAAGGAGCGATTGGCAGCACTTGTGACCGATGCGATGCGGGCGGAATATTTGGAAGGACAAGGCTATGATGCACAGATTTTAGAGTTTATCGATATGGAGCATACGCCAAAAAATATCCTGATTCGTGCGGTGAAGAGTGGGAATCAAAAAAGAATGGGGAGAAATTGGAGGCCTGCGAGCAGTTTTTGAATATCGCGCCTACATTGAAAAAGCTATTAGAAGAAAAAGAGGTATAGTAAATGAAAGACAGAATCATTAAAATAGGGGTTTTGACGGCTGTTTTTATCGTTGCTGTGATCGTGTTCAGTTTTATCACGAATCAGGGCAATTCTGACATGACAGTCGAGATGAATGCGGCGACATTCCCGACGATTTCCTTTGTGACGGACGGAGATGAAATCAATCATCTTGTGGGATATAAGGATGAGATGAATATTCCGGCAATGCGCGATACGATCACACCAGTGAATGCAGATAACACAGTAGAGATTCGTATGAATTTGTATGAGATGGATCCGGAGTCGCTTACGTATGAGGTATATACATTAAACGGAGAGGACCGGCTTTTACAAAAGACGGAGAAGACACTTAAAGAAACAATGACCTTGAGTGTCGGAAATGTTCTGACCGAGGGGACAGAAGGTGTTTTGAAGATTACATTGAACATAGATAAAGACAATAAAATTCGCTATTATACAAGAATTGTGAAGTCAGATGAATACTATGTGAAGGAATGTATTGATTTTGCGAACACACTTCACACGAATATGTTGAATAAGTCAGACACAGACAGTATTACAGCTGTGATTGAACCAAATGAAGAGGGAGATAATACCACACTTCAACATGTGACGATCCATTCAGATCTGGATCATGTCACATGGGGAAAACTTTCACCTGAGATTTCCGGCGATATCCAGTGGGATATTAAAGAAACAAATTCTACTTACACGGCGATTCAGTTGAAATATCAAGTTAAGTGTAAAGGAGACGACAATGATCAGGAGACATATAATGTAAGAGAATTCTTCCGTGTGCGCTATCTGAAAGGAAAGCTTTATCTTTTGGATTATGACAGGACGATGAATCAGATATTGGAGTCTTCTAACCAGATTTTATCGGGAAAAGGAATCAACCTTGGAATTGTTCCGAAAAATGTTCAATATGAGACAAATGAGGACGGAAGTATTGTGTCATTTATTCAGGAGAGAGAACTGTGGTGCTTTGATAAGAATGAAGATTCGTTGGCGCTTGTATTTAGTTTTGCAGATACGGAGAAAGAAGATGTGCGGAATCTGTATGACCAGCATGCGATCAAAATTATTTCCATGGATAAGGATGGAAATACGACATTTGCAGTCTATGGCTATATGAACCGTGGGGAACATGAAGGAGAAGTAGGTGCGGCGATTTACTACTTTAATCTGTCTCAAAATGTTGTGGAAGAGAAAGCGTTTATTCCAAGTAATAAATCTTTTGCAATTGCAGAAGAGGAGCTTGGGAAACTGGTATATTACAACAATGAACAGAACATGTTGTATGTGTTAGTGGACGGAACTATTTATAAAGTAAATTTGAAGACCGGTGAAAAAGAAGCGGTTGTAGAATCGTTAGCAGAAGGTCAGTACGTTGCGGGAGACGACGGACATCTGATTGCTTACCAGGATAATGGAGGACTCAATGATTCTACGGAAGTGACTATTTTGAATTTCATGACCGGAGAGACACAGAAGGTGACAGCGGCAGAAGGTGAAAATATACGACCTCTTGGATTTATCTCAGAAGACTTTGTGTATGGAACCTTAAGAGCGTCAGATGCAGGGAAAACAGTGTCCGGTTCTGAGATACTTCCAATGTACAAGCTGGAAATCAAGGACTCTGATGACAAGATTGTAAAGACATATGAATTTGAAAATGTTTATATTTCAGATGTATTTGTGGAAAACAATATGATCACATTGAACCGTGTGACAAAGAGCGGAGATACTTATACTTCAATAGACAGAGATTATATTACAAATAATGAGGAGAAGGCGGAGAGCAATATTTCTTTACAGGAATACTCGACCAGTTTGAAAGAGCTGCAATACCGACTTGTATATGCAGATGGTATCGATGATAAGAAACCAAAGATTTTAAAACCGAAGCAGGTATTGTATGAGAATCCTACAACGGTTGCGTTTGACAGTGAGAGTGAAAAAGGAAAATTCTATGTATACGGTCTTGGACAGATGCTTGGCTTATATGACAAGGCCGGATATGCAGTTCAAAAGGCCGATGAGGTATCAGGCGTAGTGGTATCTTCAGATCAGGCGTACGTCTGGGAGAGAGGAAACCGCGATCTTCGGTATGAAGTGGAGATGGAAGGATTTACGGTTCAGGAAGGTGAGTCGACCTTTGTGGCATGTATTCGCCAAATTTTGGCGTTGGAGGGCAAGAACGTCAATGTGGCAGAGGAGATGAACGCAGGTAAATCGGCAATTGATATTCTAAGTGAATATTCCGGCGGAGAGGGAATGGATTTGACTGGATGCACAACAGAGGAGATGCTTTATATTATCGGAAGAGGAACTCCGGTCATCGCAATGACAGATAGTTCCAATGCAGTACTTTTGATCGGATATGACACATCAACAGTCACTTATATTGATCCGGCAGACGGAGCAGTCAGAACAAGTACAGCAGAAGAAATTGATTCTATGGTAGCTGGAAGTGGTCATACGTTTATCGGATATGTGAAATAAGAAAAAAATTGGGGTATCGCTTAGGCGACATCCCAATTTTTTTTGTACATGTATGTGTCGGATAACACATTTTTGTACCGATAAATGCTGAGTACAATTCCCAGAAGAATGTAAGTTACAACCATAGTAACGCCCCCATAGGAGAAAAATGGTAAAAAAGTGTAGGTAGGAAATACAAGTCCAAGTGTAACTAGCACATTCCAAAAAGCGGAGACAAAAAATACTATTCCACATTCCAAGCTGATTTTTCTGTGAGGAAGAAATCTGGAATATTTTTCTGATCAATAAGAGAATAAGAAGAACGGCAACAAGAGCCACTAATATTCCGTAATAAGCGGAAAGTGTGGATAGAATATAATCACTGTTTTGCCCTTCCTGCAGTAGTGATTTCTTATTGCTTGCGCCGATAAAAGCGCTGTTTGTTACGATACTGCGGAGTGTTTGCAGTGCATGGTTTTCCACCGTAGGATCAAACAATGCGTGAATACGTGCAATTTGATATAGCGCAAGCTTTCCGGTCTGCATCAGAATCGCAACACTGGCAATCGGGAATGAAATAGAGATTCCCCAAAATGCCGTCAAAAATTTCTTTTTATGGAATGTAAACCATCCTTTCCATACAGCAATGGTCAATAGGCTTGCCAGCATGAAAAATAGTGAAATGGTTACCCCGAGATTCGGCAGCTCCAGCGTTAAAAAAAGCGGAAGAGCCATCCAAATGAAAATTTTTGGAACAACGCGCCAGCCCTTTCCTCGATACTGATATAGGATTGCGCCGAAAAGCGGCACGTACAGAAAGAACAACGGTGACATTATAAGCACTTTGGATAAAATGCGCATATAAAGAGTTCCGTTGAGGCGCATCTCCACTATAAATATTTGGAAAGCGAAAAACAATAGGAAGATCGTGGCAATCCACTTGGAATATTTTCCGATCAGGCTGTAATCGATCCTATAGACTACAATCATCGCACTAAAACTGATTATTGCATTAAATATATGATGGCGGAAAAAATATGCGTTATTGTCTGGAATATATCTCGTGACGAGATACTGTATCAAAATGCTGAAAAGTGTCAGTATACCGATTGCCACAATTATGCGCCAAGCCATCTGCGGGCGATGGAGCTGATCCATCTCCACACCTGTCTGAACAGGATCCCCCATATCATTTAGCGCCGCTTTTAAAGCATCGTCTTTGCTCATGTCCTCTGCTATATTGTCTGCCACCTGTTCTTCGATGTGCCCCCTGATTTCATGATAAATGGAAGCATGTGCTTTTTTACAGCGGATTTGTTCTAATAAAGTTTTCAAATATTCCTCCATATAGATTACACCTCCAATAACATGACGTCGGCTACAGCACCGACATATTCGTTCCATTCTTCTTGTTTCTGAACCAATAATGCATGCCCCTCTTTGGTTATGTGATAATACTTTCGTACTTTTCCAAGTACCTCTTTCTCGTAAGAAGCCACAATATTCTTTCCTTCCAGATTGTGAAGCAAAGGATATAAGGAACCGGCTTTCAGTTCGAAAACATTCTGTGAACGCTCACGTAATGTGGAAATCATCTCGTACCCATACATATCCTTTTCCGACAAAAGCTTGAGAAGGAGCATCGTAACACTCCCTGAAACTAATGTTTTATCAATTGACATTGAAATACCTCCTTTTTATGTGTAGGATAACTATATAATATATCGGTAGACTATATATGTCAAGTGAAAAACATATAAAAAAATAGGAAAGAGAATATCATCACTCTTTCCTATTTTTTACTATGAGACTTGTTTTTTAAAAAGTATATATTGATATTTGTGTAAGGCAGTATATACAATCATTCCCAGTACACCGCATGAAATAATCTCGCCGATGCCGACTGTGAGCATCATAAATGGGATTGGGAGTAGTACACCGTAAGCATAGCGAAGTACAAAAGGAACAACGACAATATTTGCCAAAATCGGAGGAAGTGGTGCAAGGAATTTTGATCTTTTACGTAACAAATAAGTAAATAACGCACCGATTAACGTCGCAAGGCTTCCGAAAATAATATCCGGAAGAAGCGCACCACCGAGGATGTTACCAATCAGACATCCGATGAATAGTCCCGGAATAGCTGCCGGAGTAAATACCGGTAAGATAGTCAATGCTTCAGCGATACGAACCTGCACCTCCCCAAAGCTGAATGGTGCAAATACGATTGTCAACACCACATAGATTGCAGCGATCATGGCTGCCTGTGCCATAAATAATACACTTTTGTTTTTCATATTCTGTTTTCTCCTTTAGTTTTGTTTTACGAGTGGAAGGTCGCGAACACTCTTTATATTTTTGGCTTAAAATCAAGGTTGCTGAGGGATTGTTAATACTTCTTGGTACTGAAACGGTACTATTTTATTATAAAGTATTCAAGAGGTCCGCAATCTCTCGTTGTTTATTTGGGTATAAATGCCCATAAGTTCCGAGCGTAATCTTTATATCATCATGCCCGAGTCTTTCAGCGATAGCGAGCGGAGAAACACCCTTTTCAATCAACAAGGCAACGTGAGAATGTCTTATGTCATGTATGCGTATTCGCGGAACTCTGGCAATCTCTGAATATTTTTTCATTGGATAATATAGCGATTGCTTGGAAATTTCAAACAACCTAGTTTCGCCGTTACAATCATATATCATTGACATGTAATTTTCAAGTTCTTTCACAAGAAAATTAGGTAAGGTTATATCCCTTATTCCTTTGCGTGTTTTTGGTGGGGTTATAACGTCCTGACGCTCCATTCTCTGCAATGATTTGGTAATATGCATGATTTGTTCATCTAAGTCAATATCTCCGGCTGTGAGGGCGAATAACTCGCCTATACGAATACCGCAGTAGTAAAGCACTTGAAAAGCCATTCGTGTAGTAGGCTGCTCAATGTATGGTATGAACGCATTATACTGTTCATGCGTCCAAAAGTGCAGTGATTTGTTGCTTGCTTTTCCAATCTTCTCTATGCCGTCAAATGGATTGGAGCGTAGTCCACAGCGTTTTGCCCCATATTTATATATTGTGCGGAACATGGTATCAATTTTATTGATGTATACCTCTGAAAGTTCCGTGTTTAACAGTTCATTTTGCCACAGGATAATCATCTTCTCATTAATCTCTGAGAGCGGTATATCCTTAAATGTGGGCAAAATATGCTTAAGGGCAATATTATAGCTTCTAATCGTTGTCTTTCGTCTTCTAGGCGTATTTTCCTCTATGAAGTCATTAGAGACACTCCCGAAAGTAGTGTCTGAATCATACTGCAGGGAGCTGAGGAAACTGTATTCCCATTCCTTAGCATCTTTCTGACGTGCAAATCCTCTCTTTTTCTTCTGTTTCTTATTCCCCATGTAATCGGTATAGTAACATTTTACGAACCATGTGCCGGTCTTTTCGTCTTTGTAAGTTGGCATGTGTCTATCTCCTTTCATTTCAAGCCGGGCAGCGTGTGAAATGGTTGAAGATAATTGACATATTTTATAATTTTGACTATAATATACTTACTAAGACAGTCGAGAAGATAGCTCAAACCTATCCGCCTCGGCGAAAAATTAAAAAGTAACTATCAGAGATAGCCGCCTAATTCTTTACCAGAGAGCAGGGCGGCTATTTTCTGTCTTTGTCATTTCTGACTAATGTAATAATAGCGCATATCATAATTACAAACGTAAATAAATCCGAATATGTAACCATGTTATCATCCCCTTCCTAAGACTCGAAGCGGCTGCCTTAATAAGTATATTATTGTCAATGTACCGAACACAATTTTGCGTTGGGTGACTGTGTTTAGGTGTCGTGTTACGCTACACCCTTTGAAGTATCGGAAATTCAGATGACGGTTCAACCGGCGGCTCAATTTAGATCTGTCATATAAACAGTGGAGTGTCCAATTTTGGACACACCGGTTTTTACAAGCGTACTTTTAGGTACGGTGGGTATGGGGGTTAA
>OBYB01001273.1_pt1 | contig 11402 bp, 8 predicted proteins | sample 1538181 | NCBI WGS metagenome assembly OBYB01 (sample SAMEA2580157, study PRJEB22360) | human gut metagenome | biome: human gut; feature: human-associated habitat; material: faeces | place: Denmark | collected 2008/2010 | reverse complement strand
GTTGCTTTCATCATTTGCACGGCTCCTCTGCTGACTACGATTCTTTCCCTGCTCTTTTATAAGAGTGAGAAGGCTACGAAAGGGCTGATCTATGGTTCGCTGTTGGCCCTGATTGGCGTAGGGCTGGTCGTCTTTAACGGAAGTGTGGTGTTGAAGCTCTCTCCTGTGGGTGATTTGCTCACTTTGCTTGCGGCTCTGTCATGGGCTTTTTATAGCCTGGTAATAAAGCGGATGACGGGACGTTATCCCACGGTATTTATTACCCGTAAGATATTTTTCTATGGGGTATTGACTATTCTTCCCGCTTTTCTTCTTCATCCGCTGCAACCGGATTTTGATGTGCTTCTGCAACCGCTCGTATTGTCCAATCTCTTGTTCCTGGCAGTCCTGGCTTCTTTGATCTGCTATATTCTTTGGAATGTGGTTTTGAAACAGCTGGGAACGATGCGGGCTTCCAATTATATCTATTTGAATCCGTTGGTGACGATGGTGGCTTCGGTGCTCATTCTCCACGAACAAATCACATGGATTACGTTAATGGGGGCGGCTTGCATCATATTAGGGGTTTATCTGGCGGAAAAGAAGTAGGATCATTCCATCTTTTATCTGCCGGGAAACTTAGAACAAATATTGATATTGTGTACCCAAGAACTTCCGGATTTGTTTCAGCGCTTTTGTGATTTGTGCCTCTACTGTCTTGACAGATATATCCATTGACTCCGCGATTTCCTGGTTTGTCAGATTCTTCGTGCGGCTTTGCAGAAATACCTCACGACATTTTTCGGGAAGTGACAGGATAGCCTCCTGAATTAAATTATTCAGTTCTTCTGTTTCCAGTGAATCGGTGATGCTTACTTGCGGAGTGTCCTGTCCGTTGATGTCGTCCAGTGAGATAGTAGCCTTTCTGTCCCGTATAGCGTTCAGACACCTGTTTTTGGCAGCCTGAAAAAGATAAGCTTTGAAAGTAAGCCTGATTTCAAGTTTTTTTCTGTTTTCCCATACGGACGCAAAGATGTCACTTGCTATATCTTCCGCTTCTTGTGTATCTCCTAAATACAAATACATAAAGCGGCAAAGAACAGTGAAATAAGTATCGAAGACGTACTTGAACGCCTGCTTATCACCATTCTTTATCAATTGCAAAAGGAACATATCGTCCATAGTGTTTGTAATTAGGTTAGTGAGACGTTGCAAAGTTAAAGAATATTTTTTTAGTAGAAACTAAAAAAATGCTTTTCTGAATAAGGGTATGATTCGTTTTTTGTGTCTTAGTATCGGTAACAGTTAAAAACGACAGCGAAGCATGAAAAAAGAAATACCTTGGGAGTTAATCATTTCCGACCTGAAACAAGACATCTCCGATGCTGATAAAAAGCACTTGGAGGAGTGGGTGTCTATCGATGAGAACCGGAAGGTGTATGAAGAACTTCGGGGAGTTTGGGAAAAGGTGCGTGCTAAAGTTATCAATTATACGCCGGACGTAGATTTCTACTGGAAAGAGTTGATGCAGCGTATGGAGGAGTGTGAGGAGGCTGAACGGAGACAAGCTGAAGATATGGAAAGGTCTGAAGATAAAGTTGAAGTGAATCTCAAAGATAAGGAACAACCTGTTCGTTTGTGGGCTTTCCCCCGTTTTCAACGCTATGTTGCGGCTGCCTGCGTAGTTGTGGCTGTCTTCCTTTCCGTTTCTTTATATATAGGTATAAAGATCGGTCAGCCGGAAATGGCGCAACAAACCTATTCCAATTGGGGAGGTAAATCGGAAGTAGCTCTGCCAGACGGGTCGAATGTATGGATTCATTCGGCTACTTCGCTTACTTATAATACGAATTATTATTCGAAAAACAGAAATGTCCGGTTGAATGGAGAGGCTTACTTTGATGTGGCCCACGATAAAGATCATCCTTTCGTCGTTGAAACCGAAGGAATGAAAATCACCGTACACGGTACAAAATTCAATGTAGAATCCTTTCCCGGTTCGGAAAATACATTTGTCAGCCTGAAAGAAGGTTCGGTGTCGTTGGAGACGAAAGCGGAAACCCGTTTTCTGCATCCGGGAGAAGTCGGTACTTTCAACAAGCGTAACGGACGGCTTCAAATAGAAAAAGGAGATATCGAGTTGGCTGTCTCGTGGGCAAGCAATCAGATTGTATTTAAAAACAGGCCGTTGGATGAGATTTGCCCTCTTCTGTCCAAATGGTATAATGTGAAGATAAATTTGTCTCCGGAATTGCAGGAACAGTACAGATACACATTCACCTTGCGGCACGAACCGTTGGAAGAAATCATGCGAATCATGTCGCGCATTCATCCTATCAACTATGAATTTAATGATGAGAATATGTTGACAATTTTACCGAAGCAGAAACAATAAGTGGTAACACATAATGCAAATATCCGAGTTCAATATCGGTAAAATGATTTTTTTGACAAATAAGTAAGAGAGAAAGGCGAGCCTATGATATAATGAAGATATAGAATAAATAAGGGGGAAGTTCCGCTTCCGGCTTTCCCCCCTACCAAATCAAGTTTTTTATTAACCGAAGAAAGTGAGTGAACATTAAAATCTGACCCATTTTAATGCAGCCTCCTTACAGTTAACTTTTAATATCGCAAAAATATGAATTTAAAAAAGCATTTTGCACTTTTAACGCTATTATTTTTTAGCGTTGTACTTTCTGCACAAGTAAAAGAGAAGATGATAACGATAAGCTTCTCGAAAATTCCATTGTCCGAAGCTATGGCACGCATTGAGAAAACCAGCGGCTATACCTTCTTTTATGACGCAACACAAGTAAATGTGAAACAGGAAGTCAGCCTGAACGTGAAACAGGTTTCTGTATCCAAAGCGGTAGGAGAAATGCTGAAAGGCATTGACCTGTCATTTGAAGTGACCAGCACACAGATTGCCTTGTTCCCCAAAAAGAGTACTCCGGCACAAACGGGCAAGGCGACTACAATCATCGGTAAAGTTGTAGACGAGAACGGAGAGCCCATTATCGGAGCTAATGTTTTGGTAGCCGGCACAACGACCGGTGTGATTACCGATATTGACGGTAACTACAAACTGGAAGCGCCTTTCGGATCTTCGCTTCAGATCTCGTATATCGGTTATACGACTCAGACGGTGAAAGCCGGGCAGAAGTCTATCATCAAAATGAAGGAAGACTCCAAGACACTGGAGGAGGTCGTAGTGGTAGGTTACGGTGTAATGAAGAAGAAAGACCTGACCGGAGCCGTGGCATCCTTGAAAGCCAGCGACCTTGAAAAAGAACAACCGAAAACTGTTCAGGATATGCTCCGCACGGGTGTGGCCGGACTTTCGGTAGGTATCGAAACCGACACGAAGGGTAACACCAGCATGATGGTGCGTGGTAAAAACAACCTACGTGCAACGAGTACGGATAAATCTTCCCTTGAACCTCTGATTGTATTGGACGGAGTAATCTATTCGGGACAGATGACCGACATCAATCCTAACGACATTGAGCAGATAGACGTATTGAAAGACGCCAGTTCCACAGCCGTTTATGGTGCGAAGGCAGCCAATGGCGTTGTGCTGATTACTACCAAGAAAGGAACAAGTTCAACGAAACCGATTATCAATTTCAGTGGTACATGGGGACTTTCAATGGTGAACTCTTTGCCGGAAGTATACGAAGGAGAGGATTTCATCAATTTCCGCCGGGATGTGGAAGTTAGCAAAAATCCTTCAAAAGCAGCTACCGGATATTTCGACAATCCGGCACACATGTCCAATGCGGACTTGGCAAACTGGATGGGAAACGATAAAGGCGACCCGACAAGTATCTGGCTGACACGTCTCGAATTTACCAATACGGAGGTCAACAACTATTTGGCCGGACGTCTTGTAGACTGGCGCGATGTCATTTATCAGGATGTAGCGTTACGTCAGGATTACACGGTCAGCGTGGCAGGAAAGAAAGACGAAATGTCTTATTATTCATCTATCAACTACCTGAAAAACGAGAGTAACGTGCGTGGCGGAGGATACAGTGCTATCCGTGCACGTATCAACCTGGAGAATAAGATACAGAGCTTCCTTACTTACGGTGTGAACGCACAGTTTACTTCACGTGATGAGGGATATATCAGTAGTTCATCCGGCAATTACACTACTCTTTCACCTTTCGGAAGCCTTTACGAAGACGATGGAGTGACTTTGAAACAATACCCTACCGGTAACAATAACCAGAGCAACCCGTTGCTTGCTCCGGCTTTCCAGAATAAACGCAATGACATCGAGAACTTGAATGCAGCTCTTTATCTGAAAATCACCCTCCCTTTGGGCTTTTCTATCCAGACTACTTATTCTCCGCGTTTTGAATGGACAAACTATCTTTTCCATAAGGCAGCCGCTTCTCCCGACTCCGGTTCGCAGAACGGCCGTGTGGAACGTACGCATACGAAGGATTTCTATTGGCAATGGGATAATATGCTGAAGTGGAACAAGACATTCGGCAAGCACGCTTTTGACTTTACTTTTCTTGCCAACTGGGAGAAGTTCCAGCGTTGGCATGATGAAATGACGAATGAAAACTTCCTGCCTACCGACGAACTGGGTTATGGAGGTATCGGTTTCGGTACCAGCCCTAACGTATCCAGTGATGATGTCTACCGTACAGGAGACGCCTTTATGGGACGTCTGCACTATGTATACGACCAGCGTTACCTGATTACCGCCACTGTACGTCGTGACGGATATTCGGCTTTTGGTCTTGCCAACCCGCGTGCCACTTTTCCGGCTATCGCATTGGGTTGGGTGTTCTCTGAAGAGAAATTCCTGCACCGTCCGGATTGGTTCGAATATGGTAAACTGCGTCTCTCATGGGGTAAGAACGGTAACCGTGCCGTAGGTACTTATGCTGCATTCATGCAGTTGGCCCCGCGCAAATACATTTATGTGGATCCGGCAACCGGCAGTCTGGTGACCGCCAACACTTTCTATGCTTCTACTATGGCTAACCCCAACCTGAAATGGGAATCAACGACTTCATGGAATATCGGTACGGACCTGACTTTCCTGAAAGGCAGACTGAGCGCGAACCTGGATGTATATAAGAAGATTACGACCGACCTGCTTGTCAGCCGTGAGTTGCCCAGCCTGATCGGTTACAGCTCCGTGATGTCTAATATCGGTGAGGTCCAGAATACCGGTGTCGAGCTTTCACTGAACTCTACCAACATCAGAATGGATAAGCTTACATGGCGTACTTCTTTCAGCCTGGCTTATAACAAGAACAAGATAACTCACCTGTACGGAATCATGGAAGATGTGAAAGATGCGGACGGTAACGTTATCGGCCAGCGTGAAGCGGACGATATCAAGAACAAGCGTTTCATCGGACACGATATTGATGAAATCTGGGATTACAAGGTAGTGGGAATCTGGCAGGAAGAAGAACGTGAAGAAGCTGCCAAATACGGTCAGCAGCCGGGTGACGTTCATCTGCTGGATAAAGACATGAACTACAAATATGACAATACGGATAAGGAATTCCAGGGAACTACGATGCCGCGTCTGCGTTGGAGTATGCGTAATGATTTCACGTTGTTCAAGAACTTCAATATCTCGTTCAATATGTACTCCTATATCGGACATAAAAAGACATTGGGACGTTTTACCAACGACAATGCTTTGCTGAACGTGACGAACCAGATTAAACGTGACTACTGGACGCCGGAAAACCGTAACAATGAATATCCGCGTCTGGCCAACAAGAAGCCGGCAGGCGTTTCGTATGCCATTTACAAGAACGCTTCTTTCCTGCGTTTTGATAATATCTCAATCGGATATACTTTCCCGAAGAAGCTGATAGAGCCGCTGCGGATTCAGAACCTGAACGTCAATGCTACGATGAAGAATGCAGGTTATATCTCCGGTTGGCCCGGTTACGACCCGGAAAACAGTGATGCAAATACCCCGAGAGTAATTTATTTTGGTATTAACTTGACTTTATAATATCTACAGACTGATGAAACTAGATAATAAGAAAACAGGCATTGCCTGCATGATTGGAGTAGCTGTATTAGCAAGTAGTTGTTCGGATTGGCTGGACCCGAAGCCACTTTCATTCTATACGCCGGAGATCTCTTTTGCGGATTACAACGGCCTGAAGACCGGAACGGATATGTTGAACCGTGACGTCCGTTACTTTGATTTTTATCCCACATCGGGTTCTGCCGACCCTTGTATCCTTTCCGAATATTTCTTTTCGGATATAAGTGTCAACGGACGTACTGACGCGGCAAACTCTCCACAGGATCTTGTTCGACAGATTACTCCCAGTGCTTCTCTGACAGGAAATGCAAGTCAGATTAATAACTATTGGACCTATTTGTATAAAGGTATTAAAGACGCCAATACATTGCTGACCCGTTCGGAAACGGCAGAGTTTGACAATGAAGACCAACGTAAGGAAATTGAAGGATTGGCATGTTTCCATCGTGCTTATCGTTATTACCGTCTGGTGAATCAGTATGGGGATATACCGTTCATCACAGAAGAAATCACCGGGCCACGTTATGATTTTTATTCAACGAAGCGTGAAGCAATCTTGCGGTATCTGAAAAACGATTTGGACCGTACGGCTCCTTATCTGAAAAACAACGTTTATATCGGTATGGTGACTCAGGCTGCGGCTTATCACTTACTGACAAAGATCAATCTTGCATTGGGCGAATTTGACGATGCAATCGAATCAGCCAATAACGTCATTAATGACGGAGTGCACTATCTAATGACAGAGCGTTTCGGTGTTGACAAGAATGACGTTACCAAGAATGTGATTTGGGACTTGCATCAGTCTGAGAATAAATCCTTGCCTGAAAACAAAGAAGTACTTTACATGGTGCTCGACCGTTATGATGCCGGTGAGGATATTCGTTCGGCAGCCGGACTGGAAATCAAACGGCAGGTGCTTCCCTGGTTTGCAAAAGACGGCGAGATTAAAACTCCCGACGGCAAAAACGGATTTACCGATAACGATGCAAAGAAAAATCCCTATCTTGAGCAATATGGTCGTGGAGTATGTACAGCACGTTCTACCTGGTATCATACGCATATGATCTGGACACTGGATGACACAGATCTTCGTCATGCTCCGGGCAACTGGATAGAAATGACCGACCTGACCTACAATAATCCTGAACTCAAAGGTACGGAATGGTACGGACAACCGGTTCGCTTTAAAGACGATAAAGGAAACATCCTGGTAAACGATACCATTCGTGACTGGGTGGGGTGGCCGCATTATAAGACCAACGTTGCCGACCAGAAAGATAAATGGTGGCGCGGTGGTTGGGCCGACTGGTATATTTTCCGTATTGCCGAAACGTATCTGTTACGTGCTGAGGCATACATTTGGAAGGGTGATGCAACCAGCCTCCAGAAAGCTGCCGATGACGTGAACAAGGTACGCCGCAGAGCGGGAGCCGATGAACTTGATGCTGACCAGATGACTATCCGTACGATTCTGGACGAACGTGCCCGCGAACTGTATTACGAAGAACCGCGTAAGACGGAGTTGACCCGTATCGCATTTATCTATGCTAAAACCGGCAAGGCGGACGATAAGGGACGTACCTACCGTATGGATAATTTCTCCGAGAAAAACTTCTTCTACGACCACATTATGGATGTAACGGATTTCTATAACAAAGGGGTGAAAACGCCGATTGGAAATGAATATACCATTGCTCCCCACAATGTATTGTGGCCGATTGCATTGAATGCTATTTCGACAAATGTGCAGGGACATATCAATCAGACACCGGGATATGCCGGTTCGGAAAACAATATCGAGCCGTTGGACATTGACTTCAGCAAGTAACGTTTTCTTAATGGTATAACGTACCATTAACTTCCTGTTTATTGGGCATATATATCCACCACGCTGGGCATATATGCCCAATATGTTGAATCTATATATCCACCATGGTGGATATATATTTCCAATAAATCCCTCAATTATATCCGATATTTGGCGTATATTTGTACTTTGTCGGGTATTGGAACCAAAAAACTACCGAACTTTCATAATTTTTTAAACGATAAACGAATGAATCTAAGAACAAAAATCGGGGTCGTAGCAGTGCTGCTGTCTACCCTCACCGTGCAAGCACAAAACATTCCTTTCCGTAAAGCGGAAATAAAAGAAACGATGAAGAAAGTTGCCGACTGGCAAATAGCTAACCCCAACAAGGGCGCCGAACATGGTGACCTGAGCTGGACAAACGCCGTACTATATGTCGGTATGCTCGACTGGGCGGAATTGGCGGAACGTGAAGACGGTAACAAGGATTATTTTAAATGGCTCACCCGTATCGGAAGTCGTAACGGCTGGCAGCCGGACAAGCGGATGTATCATGCCGACGACATCGCTGTTTCACAACTCTTTATCGACCTTTACCGGAAATATAAGAACAAATATATGCTCAATCCTACCATTGCCCGCACGGATTGGGTGATGAAGAACCCGCCGACGGACGATTTCAAACTGGATTATCGCAAACCTGAGACACTGGAACGCTGGACTTGGTGTGACGCCCTCTTTATGGCTCCTCCGGTACACTAAATTATACGTCCTGACGGGTGATAAAAAGTATATCAAATTCATGAACCGCGAATACAAAGCTACGTATGACCACCTTTTCGACAAGGAAGAGAATCTTTTCTATCGCGACTGGCGGTATTTTGACCAACGCGAGGCCAACGGCCGGAAGGTTTTCTGGGGACGCGGCAACGGCTGGGTACTCGGCGGGCTGGCGGAGATATTGAAAGAACCGGAAGTTTTACGAAGAACTGTTCGTGAAGCTCTGTACCCGTGTCGCTAAATTGCAGAATGCGGACGGATTCTGGCATGCAAGTCTGCTCGATCCGGCTTCTTACCCGTCACCCGAAACAAGCTGTACCACGTTTATTGTCTATGCTTTGGCTTACGGAATCAACGAGGGACTGCTGGACAAGGATACTTTCCTTCCTATACTGGTAAAAGGCTGGAATGCACAGGTTTCTGCTGTCGATGCAGACGGTAAATTAGGTTATGTACAGCCTATCGGGGCCGATCCGAAGAAGGTGACGCGGAATATGACTGAAGTATATGGCGTGGGTGCTTTTTTAATGGGCGGATGTGAGATTTATAAAATGGCCAGATAAACAAGAACTCATAATCTAATGGTAAAAAATATGATTGTATTTCTGCTCCTGTTATTGGGAGCAGTTATGAATGATACGTCTGCACGTGATGTCATTTCTTTCAATACCGGCTGGCAATTTAAGAAAGGGCCGTTTTCTACGGACCCTATGCGTGCTTCCGCACAATGGGACGGCAAGTGGGAGGAAGTGACAATTCCCCATACCTGGAATGCGAAAGATATGCAAGTGAAAGCTGATGCATTCTACGAAGGTGTAGGTTATTACAGAAAGAAACAGTTTTTCGGAAATGAGTTGGCGGGTAAACGTGTATTCTTGCGTTTTGAAGGAGTAGGGGCTTGCACAGAAGTCTATGTCAACGGAAAGTTGGTGGGAACGCATAAAGGCGGGTATAGTGCCTTCGCTTTCGAGATAGGCACTGCCTTGAAACTGGGGGCTGAGAACGAGATTATCGTGAAGGCTGACAATACGGCCCGTCCCGATGTGATTCCTGTCAATCACAGTTTGTTTGGGGTGTATGGCGGTATTTACCGTCCCGTATGGTTGATTACTACGGAGCAGAATAATATCACAGTGACCGATTGCGCCTCTCCCGGTGTGTACATCACTCAGAAGAATGTATCAAGACGTTCGGCGGATATAACTGTTAAAGTAAAGCTGGATAATGGTAGTCTGGCTCCTGCGCAGCTTGTTCTGGAGAACAGTATTTATACGCAGGAAGGGAAAAAGGTGGTTTCCCAACGTCTGCCGCTTGAGTTGACTCCGCAAGGAACGCAAAGCTATGTATCAACATTCAAACTAAAGAATCCTCATCTCTGGCAAGGTAGGGAGGACCCTTATCTTTACAAAGTAGTCTCCTGTCTGTTGGCAAATGGTGAGGTGATTGACGAGGTCACGCAGCCTTTGGGTGTTCGTCATTACGAAATTGTTGCCGGAAAAGGTTTCTATCTTAATGGAGAGAAATATCCGATGTATGGTGTTACCCGTCATCAGGACTGGTGGGGCCTGGGGAGTGCGCTGACCAACCGTGAACATGATTTTGACCTGGCTCAAATTATGGATGTCGGTGCCACGACCGTGCGTTTTGCTCATTATCAGCAGTCGGAATATCTTTATTCGCGTTGTGATACATTGGGCTTGATTATCTGGGCGGAAATCCCCTTTGTCAACCGGGTGACAGGCTACGAATCGGAGAATGCGCAGACACAACTCCGCGAACTGATTCGTCAGAGTTTCAATCATCCCTCCATTTATGTGTGGGGGTTGCACAATGAGGTTTATCAGCCTCACGAATACACAGCGTCATTGACTCAATCTCTTCACGATCTGGCGAAGACGGAAGATCCTGACCGTTACACGGTTGCCGTGAACGGTTACGGTCACGCCAATCATCCGGTGAATCAGAATACAGATATACAAGGCATGAACCGTTATTTCGGCTGGTACGAAAAGAAAGTGCAGGACATCAAACCGTGGGTGGAAGGACTCGAAAAAGACTATCCCTGGCAGAAATTGATGTTGACCGAATATGGAGCCGACGCCAACCTTGACCATCAGACGGAGTATCTGGGCGATGCGTTGAACTGGGGAAAGCCTTACTATCCGGAAACTTTCCAGACCAAGACGCATGAATATCAGTGGAGTGTGATAGCTGAGCATCCCTATATTATTGCTTCTTATCTATGGAATATGTTCGACTTTGCCGTGCCTATGTGGAGCCGTGGCGGTGTGCCTGCCCGGAACCTGAAAGGGCTGATGACCTTCGACCGGAAAATAAAGAAGGACTCTTACTACTGGTATAAAGCGAACTGGAGCAAGTCTCCCGTACTCTATCTGACGCAACGACGTAACACGGACCGCGAACGGAAGCAGACTTCCGTCACTGTTTATTCAAATATCGGAACTCCCAAAGTTTACTTGAACGGCAAAGAACTGACAGGCATTCGTAAGGGATATACGGATGTACATTATATCTTCGACCAGGTGACACTTGAAAAAGGAAAAAACAAAATCAAGGCTGTTGCGGTATATAATGGAAAAGAATACGTTGACGAGATCGAATGGGATTATCAGAGTGAAAAGAAACGTGATGCGGATGCGCACGAAAACAAAAATGAACATGCCGGGTGATAAAACCCGGCTTATGGACATAAAAAAAGGAGCAACGCCTTGCTCCAACCTTTGTTAACCTTAAATCTAATACTATGAAAAACACATTGCAAAGATA
>OBYB01001271.1_pt1 | contig 11406 bp, 5 predicted proteins | sample 1538181 | NCBI WGS metagenome assembly OBYB01 (sample SAMEA2580157, study PRJEB22360) | human gut metagenome | biome: human gut; feature: human-associated habitat; material: faeces | place: Denmark | collected 2008/2010 | reverse complement strand
AGAATTCCCACAATTGCAGTCTTATATAGAATAGCTCCTGTTTTATATGGCAGGAGTTATTTTATTCTTCCCCTTTTATTGAAAATATGCAATTGTTACTGATTTCTCAGCTTGTCATTCGCCAGAAACAGAACCGGGTTCCGATTTATTGTGCTAATAGAGAAAATACAGATACAATTGTTGAAATTTATTTTTGTTGATCCGACACCGTCAATTTTTTTAGACAGATCTCCTGGATATTTTATGAGTCTCATTATGTATCGTTACTTGTTACAATGAACTGATATATGTAACTGGGCAGGGGAGAAAATCCCCCCTTAGGCTGCATGATTATTCAGTAACAGGATTGGATAATAGCAGGATGAGTAGGGTCTCCCGAGGTAAGACACTAATCTTTCGTTCCACAACCTCTTGATTTACAATTTCGGTTTACGTTTACCATTTGGGATTCGATTTGTTTCGCAATCTTACCCACCTAATCGCCTGATCAAGTTTCTGTCCGTAGGCTCAAGAACTTTGCTACACCACTTCCTCCATCCATACCGTTACTGATACTGATACTGACTTGTGGTTCGCTACACTTGGCGGTAAATACCCGTGACTGGACTTGCCCCAGTAAGATTAGTGCCATGCTCGGCACGCAAAAAGAAGGCTCCGGTCATTGCGACCGGAGCCTTTCTTTTTACAATTTACATATCCAATTTTTCGATAATACATTCATGGATTTTTGTTTTCGTGTCATAATTAATTCCAACTATTAGTAAATTCCCACAGTAACCACTCAATGCCAGGGGATAATTGCGTTCTTTTATCTGCCGGATTGCACTGTCAGCACTTTTATCCCATTTCAATTCAATGATCATAGCCGGTCTGTCCAGGTGCTCTTTTCGGGGCAGGTATACAATATCTGCAAAGCCTTTTCCGGACGGCAGCTCCCTGATTTCTGTATAATAAGCACGAGCACTATAATATGCAAGTGAAAGTACACAAGCCAATGCATTCTCATCATTATACTTTAAAATAGAAGTTTCAAAATGTGCCGCCTGTATTTTCTCAGCAACTACTTTATTTTCCAATTTCCATGTTGCCTGCAGTAACTCTTCAGAATTTCTTATTGCTGTAATTACTTCCTGCCATCCGGCATCTCGTATGGAAGTAATAAATTCCGTTGCAATCTCACTGTTCGGAATAAACACTTCCTTTCTGGAAAAATCATATCCGAGATATCCCAGATGGATAAACAACGTTAATACATCATCAGCGCTTGAAAAAGTAGTCATGTCATTATTAAACGAGCCAATATCTATTGCCAGTCTTTTTCCGGCAAGTAATTCGATAATAGCTTCTTTCAGGCCCTTATAATTCATAACAATATAGTCTCGCAGAGCCTCGAATGTTTCTGTTTTGTTCCAGTAATTATCAAAGGAATGGCTCAGCATGGCACTTACAACAGAACGGGGATTATAAACATGTCCGATTTTTTCAAAAAAATATCCGTCGTACCAACACTTTGTATCCTGAAAACTCATATCAAATTGTTTGCATAACACTTTCACTTCATTCTCTGTAAAACCAACATACTCAGCAAGCGCGCCTGGATTGGTCATGGAAAATTCGTCAAACATATTTAATGCAGAATGAGAACCGTACTTTTTGATCGGAAGAATTCCTGTCATATAAGTAAGCCCGACATAGTTTCTGTCTTTTAACAGGTTTCTGAGAAAATCCAGATATTTTTTCTGAGCCTCCATATCATTTTTATTTTCTCTGAAAATACAGTCCCATTCATCAATAATAAAAACAAATGGAATTTTGTACTCTCTATAAATTTCCTGCAGCACATCAATCAGATCTGTCTGATCCAGATAATCAAGATCAGGATACTCTCTCAGAAGATCACGAAGAACATATTTGCTGAAAAGCTCACACATCCTGTCAATATTATGTGTACGACTGAAAAAATCCTGCATGTTCAAAAAAATTGTATTATATCTGTTTAAATGCACTGGGAATGAAGGATCTTTTGCTATGTTCATATTGGCAAATAATTTTTGTGAATCACAGTTTCTTTGATAATATGCTGCCAGCATTTCGGCAGCCATAGACTTTCCAAAACGTCTTGGACGACTTACACAAAGGAACTTCTGCTTAGTTCGAAATACCTGGTTTGTATACTGGATGAGTTCTGTTTTATCTACATAAATCTGGGAAGAAACTGACTCAAAAAATCCCTCATTTCCTGGATTCAAATATAACCCCATAAATAAAAACCACCTTTCTTCCAAACTGATTCCTGTTATTTCTTTTTATAGGAATTATAACATTATTCTGATGCTTCTGCCACAGCAAAGAATCGACAAGTTGTTCTTAATGTTTGTCATTTAAAAGCATTTTCATAAGTATACCAAGGCGGTTTTCACCTTTCTTTTGAAGTGGAAGAAAGAGTTCAAAATGGTGGACATGGAATTCCTGCTTCAGATATTGAAAAAAGATATATAGAATCCTTTGCAAATTTGCAGTATTTGCTGCAAGAATGTGATCTGGCAGTTTTTATGATAATACGGATAGATTTGCTATTTTTCACAAAGGTAAATTGGTAAGATTATCCCAAAATGTTCCTGTTGCTGATTTCTTAGTTTGTCACTAGTCAGATTTGCTCCCATGTCATAGATCTGCTATGTTTTGTGTCATTGGCATTTTGTGCAATCCGGCAGATTTCCTGCCGGATTATCTGTTTCATTTACAATGTTACATATGAGCTGAGTGCTTCAAGTGCTTTTACAATACTGATGATGTCCACCTTTGACAGCTCCGGATAGTCCTGTTCAAGGCGTTCCCTGTTCCAGAAGCAGTCCGACAGAGACGATATTTCTGTGCCGTTCCCCCAGTTGGGAATACACAGATACTTTCCATATGCATGTTTTCCTACCAGCAGATGGAAAGTGCTCCCACGGGCGGTCACCTCAAACTCATTTCTGTTTATGTTTAATGGACGGATATGACCGGTCCAGTTTTTTTCATTGCTGTCCGGATTGCTGCACTGGTAATAGGATTCCATAGCTACTGGGGTCAGATCATCGAAAAAATCCGGGAAGAAAGTAATCTTTACATAAAATGATACAGAAATTTTTATAAAGCAAGAAGAACAGAAATTCCCAAATAGGACTCCTATCATCATTACGATAGGAGTTCTTTTTTGTCAAAATTTATTCTATGATTGTCGAAAAGTTTCTCTGGTAAACAAACAACAGCTCTGATAAAATATAAATACAAAATATGTGACAGGGAGGTGACATCCATAGTACATCAGACAGATCTGGCACAGACGATAGACCTTGCCGCAGAACGTGCAAGATATGACGAATGTGCCAAGAAACTATTAACCTATAAGGCAGTTGCTGCCTGGATCCTCAAATCCTGTACAAAAGAATTTTCCCAATACAGTGTTAAGTTTATCTGTGAAAACTGCTTAAATGGCAACATCGAAGTTTCCAGCCGCGCAGTACATCAGGATCAGCCTGACTACACCGGAACACTGGATGGAAACGAACGGATAGACAGCCTTAATTCCGAGGCAAATACAATCAGGGAACAGACGGTATATTATGACATCCGTTTCAGGGTATACATTCCGAACAATTCAGAACCGGTGCAGCTGATCATCAATCTGGAGATCCAGTTGAATGACACGCCGGGATATCCGTTAGTTACAAGAGGTTTCTATTACTGCGCAAGAATGATATCTGAACAGTATGGGACTGTCTTTACTGGAGAACACTATGAAAAACTCCAGAAAGTCTACAGCATCTGGATCTGTCCGGATCCGGCAAAAAAACGCAGGAACGGGATTTTCCGCTATCACACAGTACAAGATACGGTATTGGGGAAACCTTATGAAAGTCCGGACAGCTATGACCTTATGGAAGTTGTGATCGTAAACCTGGGTGATGCTGATAAAGAAAGTAATCTGGAGATCCTTGATCTGCTGAACACACTCTTTTCTCTTTCCATATCCCCGGAAACGAAGAAAGCCCGTCTTCAGGATGATTTCGGCATTGCCATGACAGAAGAATTTGAAAGCGAGGTGCAGGATATGTGTAATCTTGGAAAAGCACTTGTTGAACAGGGTATTGAACAGGGCATCGAACAGGGCGTGGAACAAGGTGTAAAACAGAAAAATCTGTCCCTTGCAAAAATGATGCTTGAAGATAAAGAACCAATTGACAAAATTAAAAAATATACCGGTTTTGCCACAGATAAGCTGGAAGAGATTGCAAAATCTATGGGAATGACTTTTACAGCCTAAAGTTCTAAATGATACCTTTATAATTCTGTATGAAACTATACTCAACAAGTAGCAAGTTTATTACATAATGTGAAAAAAGCTTTCAATCGCATCTTTTCGGATATGATTGAAAGCTTTTTTGCGCATTAAATACAGATCTTTTTGAATATAATTATGTATTTTACCAAAAACACAAACTATTTTACACTACCTATGTTGATTATACCATAGGATTATCCGGGAATGTGGAAAAAACTCCTAAAAAGAAAGACTCCGATCGCAATGACCGGAACCTCTCTTTTTCAGGATTATTCTTTTTACAACTTCTTTACCCGCTTAAACTAAAAACTAAATATTTTTTATTAATTTGCTTTAAGAAGCTCAACTCTTACAAAACCATCTCTGATTGCAAACTCCTGATTCGGTTTTAATTCATAACCATCTGGAATCTTTAAATCAGTTGCATTTACATACGTAGCATCTTTGGCAACAACAAGGTTCTCCTGTACATCAACCAAGGTTTCTCCGCACCAATAGAGAATCTCTTTTACTGTCTGTGTTGTAGCCACTTTGCGAAGCTCAACTCTTACATAACCATCTCTGATTGCAAACTCCTGATTCGGTATTAATTCATAACCATCTGGAATCTCTAAATCAGTTGCATTTACATACGTAGCATCTTTGGCAACAACAAGGTTCTTCTGTACATGAACCTTGTCATTTCCGCACCAATAGAGAATCTCTTTTACTGTCTGTGTTGTAGCCACTTTGCGAAGCTCAACTCTTACATAACCATCTCTGATTGCAAACTCCTGATTCGGTATTAATTCATAACCATCTGGAATCTCTAAATCAGTTGCATTTACATACGTAGCATCTTTGGCAACAACAAGGTTCTTCTGTACATGAACCTTGTCATTTCCGCACCAATAGAGAATCTCTTTTACTGTCTGTGTTGTAACTACTTTACGAACTGCAATATAAACATATCCACCACGAATTGGAAGTTTTTCTGTTGTTGTATCTAATTCATATTCTTTTGGAAGATACTTTTTAGCTTCTGTTAAAGTAACAGATTTTGCACCTTTTTTTACTTTAATAGTAACTTCTGCAGCCTGTCTTTTGTTAGCTTCATCATAAAAATTTAATTTTACTTTCTGAGTTTTAGCAGTAGCTTTTTTTGTTACAGCAACATAAACATAACCATCTCTGATCGGCAGTTTTGTCTTTGTTGTTGTCATTGTGTAGTTCTTTGGAAGGCTCTTCTGGATTTCTTTAACAGTAACAGATTTTGCAGTTTTCTTTACTTTAATAGTAACTTCTTTTACCTGTGTTTCTTCTTTTTCATTATAGAAGTTTAATTTTACCTTTTTATATTTCACTACAGCAACTTTTTCTACAGCAGCATAAACATAACCATCTCTAATCTCAAGGTCTCCAGCTAATACCAGTTTATATCCTGATGGAACTAATTTTGCAAGGTCAGAAGCATTTACATAAGTTGCATCCTTGTCAACTTCAATTGTTGGCTCATCAATCTGCTTTTTTTCTTTTTCAGAATAGAAATTAATTTTTACTTCTTTTTTAGTTGTTGCTACTTTTCTGACAGCAGCATAAACATAACCATCTCTAATCTGGAGATTTCCTGATTCTACTAATTCATATCCACTTGGAACTAAATTGGCAAATGCAGAAGTATTTACATAGGTTGCATCTTTGTCAACTTCAACTGTTGGCTCATCAATCTGCTTTTCTTCGTCTTCAGAATAGAAATTAATTTTTACTTCTTTAGTTGTTACTGCTTTTCTGACAGCAGCATAAACATAACCATCTCTAATCTGGAGATTTCCTGATTCTACTAATTCATATCCACTTGGAACTAAATTGGCAAATGCAGAAGTATTTACATAGGTTGCATCTTTGTCAACTTCAATTGTTGACTCATCAATCTGCTTTTCTTCGTCTTCAGAATAGAAATTAATTTTTACTTCCTTTGCTTCTTTTTTAATTGGAATATAAACATAACCGTCCTTAATCGGGAGGGAATTTTTGCTTCCTGCATAGACATAGCCAGATGGCATATGTGCATTAACCTCACCCAAATCTACAGATGTAACTTTAGATGACAGTAAAACAGGAACTTCTGCAATCTGTGCTTCTGCGGATTCATCGTAATAATTGAGAGATACAGTCTGTTTTTTATCAAGCTCGACTTCTAGCATATCTCCAAAAGGAAGATCTGAAATATCAAAACTGATAACATCATCATTCCATTCAAATCCTTCCGGAATTGAAAAACCTTCTGCAGTTAACTGCTCAAGTAAAACTGCTTTTGGAACAGTTACATAGGTACCACTAACGTATTTGTTAGGTACTTTAATTGGATACAGTTCTCCATCCACTGATTTTGTTTCACCATTTTCACTATATACAAAATTTAAATTAACATCTGTATAACTGTCGCAAGTATCAGTGGCATTTCCGTCGGAAAATTCGCTGTTATTTTCTACAGCTGGAACATCAGAAAAATCTGCTGCTGCTACAGGAACAGTAGTTCCGATCATGCAGACAGCAAGTGCTACGGAAACAATATTCTTCTTCATTTTACAATCTCCTTTTTTACAGAAACAGACCTGACTAAATAATCAAGCCTGTCTCTGTACATTAGAATCTTTTATTTACCCAAATGGATTATTTAACAGTAGCTTTTTTCAGGTTTGACCATGGGCTGAATACTTTTCTTCCATCTTCAGATGTTCTGTTGAATGCATGCATTCCAACTGTCCATGTTCCCTTTGGTACATTCTTGAATGTTGCTGTTACTGTACCTTCTTTAAGGTTCAGTACTTTGTGATCGCCATAGTGATATGGACGTGTCTCACCGTTTTCTTTCTTGGAAGATGTTCCAAGTACTACGTCGTAACCAGTTGCGTTTGCAGCTGCTTTGTATGTTACTTTGATAGTAGATCCGCTTACTTTTACGTTTGTGATCACCGGAGCATCTGGTGTGATTGATGTTACATAGAATGGATAAGCATTAGACCATTCTCCAAATACTTTTTTACCATTCTCATCACGTGTCCAAGCGTGGCAGTATGCGTAATATGTTCCCTGCTGTGTATATTTAAATGTAGTAGAAGTGCTTACCTGGTTCTTGCTGATAGAAGTATAATCTTTATTTGTGATGCAGTCACGGTCTGTAGAGATTACATAATCATAACCAGAAGCATTTGCAGCATCTCCGCCAAGAACAACAGTAGCCTTGTTACCTGTTACACGAACATTAGTGATAATCGGTGCACCAATAGATGCCTCATTCTCACGAATAACTTTTACTGTCTGTGATCCTGTATAATATTTGGAATCTTTATTTGCTGTTACTGTTAAGGAGTCATCAGCATATTCCACAGTATATTCAGATGCATCAACTACTTTTCCAGCGTTGTAAACAGTTACAGTTGGAGTTTCGTTCTTCTTATAAGTGGATTTATTAAGAACGACCTGAGTATTTGCCATGTCTTTCTTAACAACGCCCCATTTTTCTTTTACAGAACCTTTATAGCCATTGATTCCGACAACTTCTACAGACATTGTCTTGCCATTTGTCAGATCAGAGATTGCATTGTAAAGAAGTTTGTAATCCTGATTTTCAACAAGTGTCTTTCCACCAACAGTTACTGTAACGTTCGGTCTTACCGGCTGTCCTGCAGCATATTCGCCATCTTCAACAGTTACGTGCTGTTTCAGGATTTCGTATTTCTTGATACCAAATTTATATGCAGCACCATCAACAACCTGAATCTTTTCATTTGCGCTGTTGATAATCTGACGTCCACCTGTAAAGTTTCCTTTTCCGATTACTGCGATATATGCATATCCATCACCGTTTTCAAGAACTTTTTCAGAATTGCTTACCTGACCATTAACATTGTCAACATATACAATTTCATAATCATCAGCAGTTACATATTTAGAATATGGATTTCCGGCATCCGGGATAAATTCAGCTTTTGCAAATGTATGCTCTTTTCCGTCATATGCGAAAGAAACTGGTTTTCCATTTGCATCTACTAAATATCCGTTACTTACTTTATACTGCTGTCCTTTTTCATCATATACTTTTAATGTACCTGTCAGTTCTCTTGCAACGATATCAAATTCAGCATCCTTTGTACCTGTGAAGTTTTTATTTCCACTTACAGGTTTCAGAATTACATGACCTTTGCCAACGTTTACATTAGTATTTGGATATTCAAAATCAAACTGTTTTGTAACATCATTTCCATTTAATGTAACTTTGAATTTAGTAGGTTTGATAACACTTCCTGTGTAAGTGATACCTGTGTTTCCTTCTGCCCATTCAACTTTTACATCTGCAGCGTTAGCAGCTGTAATCTCATAGTTAGCAGATAATGTAGTATCTGTATCGTAAATACCATTTGCAGGATTTGTATTATCACCATGTCCTTTAAGAACTACTGTAGCTGTGCCTGCATCTTTTGCATTCTTGTAGGAAACAACATCATAATCAACGCCTTCAGTTAATGGCTCATTTCCATCCATAACTTTAAGAGTTGGTTTTACAACAGCACCTGTATATGTATAGGAAGCTGGTTCAACAGTTACTGTGCATTTGGAGAGATCTCTCTTTGCAATAAGTGTTTTCAGACCTGTAAATACTGTCTGTCCACCCTTAAAGTTTTTATTTGTAATCTGAATTTTAGTAAGAATGTTCTCACCAATCATGTTTGTAGTATCAAACATATATTCAACAGTATAATCTTCAGGTTTCAGTGTGAAGGAAGTTGTTCCATCTGTGCTCTTAGCTGTTACTGTTACTGCCGGAGCATACTGAGAAGCATCTGTATATCCTTTGTTGAAGACAACTTTTTTTGCAACACCTGTTGCACTAACTACTGCAGCATCAATATTGAAGTAATATACTTCTTCGCATCCAGCATAGCTGTTAAGACCCTTGATAACTACTTTACCTGCTTTTTTGCCTGCATCTAAACCGGTTACGGTTACTTCGTAGTTCTCAGGAGATAACTTGTCTTTACCTTTATAAAATTCAATCTTTGAAAGATCCTTTGTTACATCTTTTCCTGTATAAGATACGGCTTTCTCCAGATATGTTTTTGCAGCCTTTGTTAAAAAATATCCTTCATGAGCAAAGGTCTCATTTCCAAGAGTAAAGCTGAGAGCCTGATATCCTGTGGTGTTAAGACTAGCTGATTTGATCTCTACATTGTAATCTTTAGTACCATCTACAGGTGTTCCAGCTACATGAACAGTATAGTCCTTGCCAAATTTCAGATTTAATTCTTCTCCAGTTGTTTTATCATAGAAATGAACAGCATCTTCCATACGAGTATCATTATCTTTTAATACCTTGCCATCATAAGCAATGGTATCAACTTTAATCTCGCAGTTAGCAAGATCACGTGCAACAATGTTATAAGAACCTGTTGTATAAGTTAAGTTTTCTACAGAAGATTCTGTGTAGTTTGGTACATTATTTAATTTGACTGTTGCTGTATATTTCTTTCCGACTTTTGCAGAAGTGCTTGTTACTTTTTTAACTACTTTGTTTGCGTCTAAATCAGCATTTTTTAAAACATCTTTTACTTTTACATCAGATGCTGAAGGTGTAATCACATTGCCGGTATATTCATAAGATTTCTCAGGAATAGATACAGATAAATCAGACTGTACAGCATCCTTCTTTGTAATCTTATAATCATAGTTCAAGGTTCCCGTGTATTTAGAAGAATCCTTAGGAGTTGCAGTTACTGTGTATACAGAACCTGCATCTATACCATTACCTTCTTTGATGGTTGTTGTAAAATCAAAATCTTCATAAGACAGAGTAGTATTATCAAAAGTTGCATATGCATTTGCACCGCCACCCAGTTCATAATAGTACTGAGTTTTACCTGTGTAAGTTAACACATGCTGAATTTCTTTTCCGCCAATTTCAACGGTCAATTTGCTATCTCTGCTGTTTAAGTCAACATTTGTTTTAGATACGGTCACAGCGTTTGTTTTTGCAACATAAGAATCGTTTCCGATTACTGTGCTTGTGTATTCAAAGATCTGTAATTCAACAGCTTTTCCGATATCATTTGCTGTTACGGAGTATGCCGGAACAGTTCCGTCTGTTGTCCATCCATAATCAACATTTTTCTGGTTTCCTGTTTTTCCATCAACAACCCATTTGTATCCAAATTTGTTAATACGATGTCCATCTTTGTCAGTTAAATTACCAGAAACAGTAATTTTGTTTGCCCATCCACTTTCCTGAAGTGCAAGTGTTGATTTTGGGTTTGAAATAGATGTTTCTGTTGCAGCATCTGCATCTGCTGTTGTATCAACAGCCGGAGCTTCTGTTTCAGCAGCATCTGTGAATTCATCAGCAGTATCAACAGCTGGAGCTTCTGCTTCAGATGTTACAGCAACATCTGTACCATCGCTGAACTCAGCAGCCCATACCGGCACATTAGAAGTAGCAAGCATTGCAACAACAAGTGACATACTTAATGTCTTTTTTGCCATGCCCTTCTTTGTGTTTTTAATCTTTGTCATGATTATAGTTCCCCTTTGGGTGATGTACAGGTTGTTTTTATGGAAATTTTCGTATCCAGAATAGTTTTCGAGATTGCAGAGTATATAAGATATATCATTTATAATTATGTTTTTTGTGGGTTTTTATATTTAAATCATCAGTTATATTAAGAAATCGTTATGTTATCACATAAAAAGCTGTGAACCTCACATGACTGAAGTCACGTGCTTCCAGACGCTTTAGGCGTCAGACTGAATATCGGCGGATACGCCTGTAACTTAGGTGCGCAGTTATGCGCATTTCCCATGCCAGATATGGCTGGTTCCCACATTACAGGTAGTCCGCTGTATATCTGCCTGTATCTATGCTGCTTTTAAGAGTTCCATTTCTGAATGGAGTTTTCTCAGATCCGCATAGACACATGAGGTTCTACGCTTTACAGGAGGGACTTTTGCCTCCAGTAAAGACCTTTCCGTTGCCGGAAGGGGTTTTAAAAGTTCCCTTATAAAATATCTCGCCCCTATATTATAGGATGCTGACAGGTCACAATTATATC
>OBYB01001222.1_pt1 | contig 11827 bp, 8 predicted proteins | sample 1538181 | NCBI WGS metagenome assembly OBYB01 (sample SAMEA2580157, study PRJEB22360) | human gut metagenome | biome: human gut; feature: human-associated habitat; material: faeces | place: Denmark | collected 2008/2010 | reverse complement strand
GTAGTTTATACCGTTGTTAATGGTAAGATTACTTCTAAGATCTCACAAGCTCCCGGTTCCGAGCAAGCGGAGTTGTTACTTGTACGTGTATATATGCAGGCAGCTATTACAGCTTCCGGAGAAAAAAAGGCTGCTTTTATGCGTGAAGTTATAAGCGTGTCTGAAAGCGGAGAAGCCCCGGCAAATCCAGCAAATCCCGAAGGCGAAGAAGTAGTAGAGTAAAAATGGTTTCCTGTGTAGCTTAGTTGGTTAAAGCACTACATTAGTAGAGACCGGTGGTTCGAATCCACTCACAGGAACAAACTATTTGAAGGATGGAGCCGAAAGTATTAAAGGTTAGTCGCGAATAACTGGATATATTGTCAGGAAGTACAACTGACTAGGCTCCTTGATGAAACTTATGAGTATAAAAAACTTATTCCAACAAGAATCTGATTCTGTTACAGAACAACCTGTAAGAATCCCATTTGATTTCTCTAACCGAGATTCTATTCCTAATGGAAAGGACCCAGGTAATAGTATTGTAATAAAACCAATTACCGTCCGGACATGGTTTAGAATTCGTCCGCTTCTTCTTGAAATTGAAAAAGAAGATATTGATAGGATGATTGTAAAAAAGGGAGAGCTGCCAGAAGATTTTCCCAAAATTATGGATAAGTACGGAGAACTGCTTCTTGATATCGTATGCTTAGGTATTCATAATAAGCCAAGTGATCCGCCAAAATGGTTTAAACAAGCTCTTGCAGACAATTCCACATGGGAAGATATACGCATATTATTCAATGCAATTATATATCGAATAGGATATCACCCTTTTTGTACCTCTATCACGATGCTTCGGAACGTGAGCCCATTGCGAGAGACGGAGATAATAGCCGCTCGGAAAAATCTACAAAGCTGGAAGGATACAACCAAAGTAGATTCTTAGTTATTGTAAAAGAAGCTCTAGGATTGACTTTTAATGAGACGCTGGATAGTAGCTATGGATTAATAGAGATATTGCTTCAGGAGTACTCCTTTGTAATGAGGGAGCGAAATAAAACGACAGATGAGGACGGAGAAGTCGAAGGACGAGACTATGAATGGATAGAACTACCAAGTTTTGATAATCCAAACGAAAAGATCCGGATGAAAAGATATTATGATATTAACGGGAAGGTCAAAAGATAAAGTAATTTGCCATTGTGTTTATATATTAGGTTAACTGTTTTTTTATTAAATTGATTTAGAGTTGTTTTTGGTCCCTTGTGTCTGTGAAGATACAGGGGATTATTTTTTCATTTCTTGAAGCATCTGATTGAGAGAAGCATTATCCTGCTGTAGATTTTTAATCAATCTTTTCTGATAAGAGAGCATCCCTTCAATTCTTCCTTCACTCTTCCCTTTCTCGTAGGCAGCTTTAATCTCTTCTTCCGTATAGCTACTTTTATTCGCTATGGATACGTTTTCATTTTCCTTGGTCATGGCGCTAATGAATAGTGATTTATATATTATAGAAAAAGGCTATCTCTCCCCTTTTATTCCGACCAAGGAACATAATCTTTCAAATGCTTTGGGACTATGTAGCAAAGGGAATTGATAGCCTTATATTGTATTTCTTGGCTTATCAACTCCCCAAAGCATTTATAAAAACTGTTCCTTGGTCTTAGAACACTGCAAAGATGCTTATTCTTCTTGAAATAGCCAAATTTTGGCTCCTCTTTATATTTTAAGAATAAATGCTATATGAGTATTCAGAACAAAGATGGAGCGTTGTATTTCGCAACAGGCATAGATAATTCAGGACTATATTCCGGGCGTCAGGAAGCGATGGGAATCATTAAGGCAATGGCCAGTGAAATTACCGCTTTCGATGTATTCGGTGGGATCGGCATTAGTGCAGGTATCGCATTTGCCAGAGCTGCCAAAGGTGCATACGACTTTGAAAAACAGTTTCAACAAAGCATGAAAGAAGTTGCTACTCTTTCAAATGGAATTAAAGGCAGCTTAACGGATTACATGAATCAAGTTATGGAGATAACTCGTACTATTCCCGTTGAAGCAAACGAAGCAGCCAAAGCTCTCTATCAGATCGTATCTGCCGGACATGACGGAGCCAACGGAATGAAAGTGTTGGAAGCATCCGCAAAAGCTGCTGTTGGTGGAGTAACCGATACTGCTACTGCAGCTGATGCTATTACAACAGTTCTAAATGCTTATAAATTGGATGCTTCTAAAGCCCAGGAAGTTTCGGACCAGTTATTTACCACCGTTCGATTAGGTAAGACTGATTTTGGTCAACTAGGCAAAAGTATAGCCCAAGCAGCACCTATTGCTGCATCATTTGGCATTGATATAAAAGAAGTCCTGGGCGCAGTAGCATCAATCACCAAACAAGGTGTTCCCACTTCGGAAGCAATGACGAAAATACGTGCTGCTATCTTAGGTACAGCCAACCAGTTGGGAGACGCTGCATTCAAAGGACGTACTTTCCAAGAAGCATTACAACTTATTTATGACAAAGCAGGTGGTTCATCAACCAAAATGAAAGAATTGTTGGGTACCGATGAAGCACTCCAAGCCGCTTTAATGCTTACTGGTGAAAAGGCCAAGGAAGCAGCTTCCGATCTAGACGAAGTTAATAATTCTGCCGGTGCAGCAGAAGCAGCCTTTAAAGAAATGGCTTCATCTGCCGAAAATCAAATGAAACTACTTGGAAATAATATAACAGCTACCCTTCGTCCCCTTGGAAAAGAGATTTTAAAACAAATATCAAGTGCCGCACAATCAATAAATAAGGCATTTGATAATGGAAATGCACAGGAATCATTAAAAACTATTGGTGCCCTAATAATTACCGTTACTACGGCTCTCGCTGGATATAAAGGAAGTATTTTGGCTGTAAGTACCGCTAAACAAGTACATGCAACAGTTACAGCTATTGTTAACAAGCAGCGGACTGTTGAAGCGGCTAACTTGGTATTGACTAAAGGCATGTATGCCGTTGAAGCTGCAATGATTGCCAAAAACACATCTGCACGTGTTTTATTGACAAAAGCTCTCAAAGCCCAAACGATTGCACAATTAAAAAATGCAGCAGCGATGCTAACCAACCCTTATGTGCTGGCTGCCGCTGCATTTGCAACGCTCGGTTACGCAATATACCATGTGGTAACGGTTGAGACAGAAGCTGAAAAAGTACAGAGAAAATATAATGAAGCATGCAAAGCATATACCGAACAAGCTGATAATTTGAAAAAAAGTGCTACAGATTTACTTTCAACGATACGCGATGAGACTTCTGCAAATTATGAGAAAGTCATAGCATATAATAAGCTTCAAAGCATTATGCCAAATATTTTTAAGAATATGGATATTGAAAAACTTAAATTGATGGATATCCTTTCTTTAAATAAGATGATCGCAGAAGAAGTTCAGAGACGTGCACGAATTGGAGCACAAACCAAATTGATTATGGCTCAACGTAATTATGACTCAATTCAGTCTTTAATTGCTGAAGATTCAAAACGTGGAACTTATTCCGGACAATATGACATACAACTTGGCAGGGCTAAAATAGAAGTTGATGCAGCTCAAAAGGTTGTAGATAATATTGCAAAGATTCAAAAACAAGCGAAAGAAGAAGATAAAAAAGAAAATAAAAAGGCGGAGATTCAAAATAAAGCCTTTTGGACCAAGCAAAAAGATGATGCAACGAAAGCACTAGATTCAATAGCTTCGGCTCAAAAGAAATTGATGGATGCTGGAAATTTCAAAGGGATTGATACTACTGTCGTTACTGCCTACAAAGAAAATATCAAAAAGCTAAAAGAAGCAGAGAAAGAATTAAAAGTTTATGATTCATTTTCCAAGCAAGATGATAAGGCACAAAAATTACGTGAAGAACAAGAAAAATATAAACTCCTGTTAGAGAAACAGAAGTTTGACCAGGAACGAATGAAAGAAGATTCAGCAAATGAACTTGAACAGATTGAAATCAATAAACTTAAAGAAAGCAGTGAAAAGGTTCTAAGGCAAAGAGCACTCAATCATCGGCTAGAATTACAGGCTATTAAGCGCGAAACCGAGGATAAGAAACGGAAAGTAATAGAAGATGCACGAGCTGCTTTTGAAATCAATCCTCAAAATAAAAAGAAGGTTTTTAATGCAGATGTTTTCATCAATTCAGAATCTACGAAAAAACTGTTTGCTTCATTCGATAATATAGCAAAAGAAGCTACAACCGCTACCAATACAAAGTTTGATCGCGGAGATGATTTATCTGACCTGTTAAATCAGTATCAGGATTATACAGACCAGCGTCTTGCGATTGAACGAAAATTTAATGAGGATATTGCAACGTTACAGGAACAGCGTAAACAAGCTACGAAGAATGGAGATACAAATCAGGTAGAACAGATAGACCGTTCCATTGCTCAAGCAACGAAAAATAAGGGAATGGAGTTAATGAAACTGGACTACGATAAGTTGAAAGAATCCCCAGAATATGTTCGCGCCTTCGAAAACTTGAAAGAAACTTCTTCCGAAACTCTTAATTCCCTTTTAACGCAATTAGAGAATGCAAAGAGTACAGCGGCACAAGTTCTATCTCCTGATCAACTTCGCGAATATACGAGTACAATTCAATCCATCATGGACGAATTGGATTCCCGTAATCCGTTTCAGTCATTATCTGATAAGAAGAAAGAACTAGCGGAAGCTGAAGAAGAGCTAGCCAATGCGCAAATCGAGTTAGAAAATGCTCGGATAAAAGCCGAGGCTGTGAAAGGAGGTGCTAAATTTGAGAATGGGATCAAATCCTCTAAATACAATCCGGAAACAGGTAAAATAGAATCGACTAAAGCCTATTTATCCGAAGCGCAGGCCTTGGAGCAAGTTAAAAAGAAAACTGAAAACTACAACGCAGCAAAAGATAAGGTTGTCAAGAAAGACAACCAAGTTAAAAAGGCAGAGAAAGAAGTCAGAGCACAGATATCAGAACTAGCGGACACAATAGATGAACTTGGAAAAACGATCGGTGGACCTGCTGGAGAAATTATCTCTTTGATTGGTAATATCGGAGCATTTACAATGACTGCTATGTCTGGCGTTGAATCAGCAGCAAATACATCAGCGAACGCTATTAGTACAGTTGAAAAAGCGTCTGTTATTCTTGCGATTATTGGCGCAGCAATGCAGGTAGCAATGAAAATCTTTGATTTGTTCGGAAAAGACGATACAACGGAGAAATACGAGAAAGCGAAAGAAACGTATGAGTCTTATATCAGTATTCTTGATAGAGTAATCGATTGTAAATGGGAATTAGCAGAAACTCTTACGGGAGATAATGCCAATGCAGCCTATAAAAAAGCGCTTGAAATGGTAAAATTGCAAAGTGAAAATGCTAGGGTTTTAGGACAACAGTATCTAAATTCTGGTGCTTCTGGAAAATCACACTCAAAGGGATATAATGAAGTTGAAGATATGTCTTGGGAAGGCTGGAAACAAGCAGCGGACACACTAGGAATGTCTATTGATGATTTCAAAAAGAAAATGGGCGGACGTATGACCGGTCTATTTGATTTGACAGATGATCAACTTGCAAAGCTTCAGGAGAATGCAGGTATATTTTGGTCACAACTAGATTCCGATACACAAAAATTTGCCGATCAAATAGCAAATGGTGTCGCAAAGGTTGCGGAAGTATTAGAACAACAAATTGCTGATACGACTCTTATTGATTACAGTTCTCTCCGCTCTGACTTCCAAGACTTGCTTACTGATATGGACGCCGATAGTGCTGATTTTGCAGACAACTTCGAAGAATATATGAGAAATGCCATTCTTAATTCCATGCTTAAGGAGGATTATATGGACCGGTTGATTGAATGGAGGGAAAAGCTATATAATGCAATGGATGATGGTATGACCGAGGATGAATATAATGCATTGAAAGCCGAAGGCCAACAGATTGCCAATGAAATGAAAGCTAAACGCGATGCATTATCAGAAATATATGGTTTTGGCAAAGATGATGATGAAGAACGTGAGGCATCAAAGAAAGGATTTGCTTCTATGTCGCAAGACTCTGCAGATAAGCTAGACGGTAGTTTTGCTGTTATGATCTCTCATACATATTCAATTAATGAAGGTGTAAAGCATCTCCAGTCTAATTCGGATAAAATAGCGGAAAAACTCGCATATCTTTCAAATTTGGATAAATATATGGGAGAAATAATGAAATACAATGATATTGTTATCACTTATCTATCTGATATAAGCAGCCATACAGCACGGCTTGAAGCGATTGAAAAAGCCATAGAGTCTATAAAGCTGGGTATTGATACATTAAACACAAAAGGCATAATACTGAAGCGATGAAAGGACAATTACTAATAGATGAATTAGATATGTATACCAAACACGGTATTTCAATTATAAAGGGGAGCTACAATAATCTTGTTGCCTTCCCTACTTTGAAAGATCCGGAGAAAAACGACTGGCCGGAGGAAGACGGACAAGAATTTGATCTTTCTGTGGTTGCCCTCGACACAAGCGAAATTAGTATAGAATTTGGCTTTAGAGATGACTTGGGATTTGGTGGATTAATAGCGCTCCTTTCCGATATGGGATACCATAATTTCCGTTTTCCGATTCTTGGTAAAACATATCGTTTACGTTTGTTATCACAGAATAGCTATACAATTTATCCTAGACTTGAAATAGCGAAGATAGTTTTTGCAAACGATTTTCCTCATGAAGCAAATTATGAATATCAGGACCCTGTTAATTCTATCGCTATGCCAAAGGGTTATGAAATAGACAATAAAGATTTGTCCGATTATGGCGTAATAGTTCTTCCAGGTAGTAATGCCGAGATATTGAAAACTCCGGCAGTAAAAAAGAACCTATTGCAGAATTTCAAACGTCAAGATGGAGCAATCTATGACGGTGAAGTTGTGAAATTCCAAACCAAAGAAGTATCTCTCAAATGCCTGATGCGGGCCGGGACGATTGAAGCGTTCTGGCGTAATCGCAATGCCCTACTCTATGATCTCACAAAACTGTCTGCTAAGGTCGATGATGAAGGATATGAGTATTCTGATGCTGAACGTATATTTTATTGTGATGAGTGGAGTGAAAGCTATCCTTGCTATTATAAGAGTTGCCAGACAAACAATTTTCTTCTTAATAATGGGGTATGGTGGGAATTTACCTTGAAACTTGTATTTACTAGTTTCCGGATTGGAGAAACAGACTTCCTGCTTGCATCCGAAGCAGGAGAATTTATCATAACAGAAGATGGAATATTTTATATTGACTTAAAAAATTATGCCAATTAAAAAGAAAAAAATCAGCGAATTAACGCTTGCTGATAGCATGGTAGGATTGTACACTATTGGCGTTAAAATGGTGAATGGCGTACAAACAAGTGTAAAAGTTAGTCTTGAATTCATAAAGAAAGCCTATGATGACGTAGTTGCAGCAACAAAGAAGGCCAATGACGCAGCAAAGGCGGCTGATGATTCCCGAACCCAAATAGAAGCGAATGAAGATACTAGACAACGCAATGAAGCTACTCGTATCGATGCTGAAAGAAATCGTTCAAATGAAGAACAAGCCCGGTCAGCTGCAGAATCAGTACGTATAATAAATGAGAATACCCGTAAAGCAGAGGAAGCAGCTCGTGCGACCGCTGAAGGGCAACGTGTATCTGCAGAACTTAGCCGCGTTGAAACAGAAAATAAACGAGTGTCAGATGAACAAGCACGTAAAAGTAATGAAGATGCACGTAAGACCGCTGAAACAGGACGTTCTTCTGCAGAATCGGAACGTGTGAAGGAAGAAGACAAACGAAAAGCGGCTGAAACAACACGTTCTACAGCTGAAACAGATCGCGTAACAGCCGAAGATGAACGAAAAGAAGCCGAATCCACGAGAGAAACGAATGAAACTGCACGTGTGACAGCCGAAGATAACCGCGTTACTGTCGAATCTGAACGCGTATCTGCTGAAACAGACCGTAAATCAGCGGAGACAGCCCGAGTATCAGAAGAAAACAAAAGAAAGTCCGCTGAAACAGAACGTAAATCAGCGGAGACAGCCCGGGTATCCGAAGAAAATAAAAGAAAGCAAAATGAAGATACCCGCAAAGCTGCAGAAGATACTCGTTCCTCAAATGAGACTAGGCGTGTCTCTGCTGAAACAGAACGTGTAGAAGCCGAATCCCAACGTAAGTCAGAGTATAGCGGTATTATACAAGAAATGACATCTGCTACAGGAGATGCTACCGCACAACTAGAACTTGTAAAAAAAGCTACGAATGATGCAAATGCTGCCAAAAACGCATCAGTTGAACAGACTGCTCTTGCAAAGAAAGCTACTAATGACGCTAACGCAGCAATTATAAGTATTAATGCTGCCAAAGAAGAAACCCAACAAGCAACAGAAGAGGCTAACGCTGCCAAAGTTGCATCGGAAGCCCAAACAGCTTTAGCGAAAAAAGCTACTGATGATGCTAATACAGCCAAAAACGCATCAGTAGCGCAAACAGCTCTTGCTAAAGCTGCCACAGATAGCGCAAATGCGGCAGCACAGGCCGCCAATAACGCAGTTTCTGGAGTTGATGCTAAAGTAAAAGCTGCAGTGGATGCACTTGTAGCTGGAGCACCGGAAGCCCTCGACACGCTTATTGAATTAGCTAATGCCCTTAATAATGATCCGAACTTCGCCGCTACCATGGCAACAGAGTTAGGGAAGAAAATCAACGTTTCCGATATTGTCAACAACCTAACAAGTGGTGGTACTGGCAAGGTCCTTTCTGCCGAACAAGGGAAGGTTTTGAAAGCAGCTTTGGATACACATAACCATGCAGGAATATACGAACCTGTATTCTCAAAAAATACAGCTTTCAATAAGAACTTTGGCACAACTTCCGGAACTGTTTGCCAAGGAAATGATAGTCGACTAAGTGACGCACGTACACCTAAAGCGCATACTCATAAGAAGTCTGAAATAAGTGATTTTCCAACTTCTATGCCAGCAAGCGATGTGCCTGCATGGGCGAAAGCTGCAAGTAAACCATCTTATACAGCTTCCGAGGTTGGTGCATCCCCGTCGAATCATACTCATACAGGGGTCTATCAGCCAGCAGGAAGTTATGCAGCGAGTTCGCATAAACACGAAGCAACGGATATTACTCCGGATAGTACTCACCGCTTTGTTACTGATGCAGAAAAAAGCACTTGGAATGGTAAAGCTGCAGGTAATCATAACCACGATTCAGCATATCAACCTAAAGGTAATTATGCACTGTCTTCACATAAGCATACAGCAACAGATGTGACCGAGGATGCTACACACCGATTTGTAACAGATTCTGATAAAACAAATTGGAATGGAAAAGCGGCAGGAAACCATAACCATTCAGGAGTATATCAACCGGTTGGTAATTATGCACCTGCTTCGCATAAGCATGCAGCGTCAGAAATAAATGAAGATGCCACACACAGGTTTATGACGGACGAGGAACGGGAAAAACTGGACGGAATAGCGGCAGGAGCTAATAATTACTCTCATCCGGCTTCTCATCCTGCATCAATGATTGAAGAAAGCACGTCAAGAAAGTTTATGACCCAAGACGAAAAAACGCTACTAAGTTCTCTCGGGACGAACGCCGCATTAAAAGATTTTTCCAATGTGTCAACAAAAAGCCTATCCCAGAACGGATATTATAAGCTACCAGATGGGCTAATGATTCAATGGGGATACGTAACTGGAGCAGCAACTATAAAAACAATTTATTTGAATAGTTCTTTTTTGAATAGCGATTATATTATATCAGGTATAGGAGTTTATTATAATACATCTGAATCTGTTGTAATAGCACCAATTCTTGTATCAAAAACGACATCTAGTATTAGAATGTGTATAAGATATAGTGCTGACAGTGGCGGGGGTGGGTATTCGCCGTGGCCGTATTATTGGTTTGCTGTTGGGCGCTGGAAATAATAAATTTATTCAAACACTAAATTTGATATGAACAATTTAAGTAGAAAAATAGTAGTTATAATCATAGGGCTTTTCTTGCAAAGTTCTCTCGGGACTACGTATGCTTTAGCTGATCTATCGAACGCAATGAGCGTAAACCTATCCTTGAACGGTTATGCAAAATTCAATAATGGATTACTTGTACAATGGGGCAGAGTTGGAGGTTCATCTACAGCTTCGTATAGTGTGACTATGCCTACATCTTTTTATAATACTGAATATAAAATATTTGCAACTGTATATAAGCCTAGTAGTGACTCCGCCGTATATTCATCATCTCCTTTGGCAATAAATAAAACAGTTAGTAGATTTTATTTGAATAGAAATTATGCAAGTGGGGGTACTACTGGATTATCACAAGAATCATGGGACTGGTTTGCGATCGGGCGTTGGAAATAACTAAAAAACAAATATTATGAAGTATTGGAAAAATGGATTCTACGATGAACCGGTAGACGGTTCAGTAGAAATAACGGATGAGCATTACAATCAGCTATTAGATGGGCAGTCTAACGGTTTACTGATAGCTGAAAGTAAGAATGGATACCCGATTTTGGTAGAATATGAGTACGACATTGAAGAAGTGCGAAAAATGAAAATATCTGAAATACAGATATTTGACAAATCGACCAATGTCAATTATTTTGAAATTGAAGGGGAAAGTATGTGGTTAGACAAATCCACACGTGTTGGATTATTTAACTCAATTTCGATTGAGAAAAATGCAGGGAAAACGCATACAATCCTGTGGTATGATGCAGTGAAGTATGTTATCCCTATACCTGACGCTTTAGCAATGTTGAATGCCTTAGAACTGTATGCGCTCAACTGCTACAATGTGACACAATCTCACATCGCAGCAGTCAGATCATTGCAGACTATTGAGGAAATCGAAAACTACGATTATACGATAGGTTATCCGGTAAAGTTGAGCTTTCTGGGATAACCAGTTTTGAAGTTGTATGCTTCGATTTCTTCTTTTGTTTCTAATTGATTGATAGCGTTGATATGCCTTTGTGTTGTGTCATAGCACGCAAGGGCATATAATTCTAGTTGTTGTAACATATAAATAGCCTTTTCGACAGGCAAAACAAACAGAGTATCACCCAGCCAGATATTTGTTTCAGATCGTCCGGATGCCTTTTCGATTGCAATAGAGTTCATAAGACCTACGCGAGTAGCTTTATTCCACCATCCATGCGTATTATCTATACAGAACTGATTCACCATGTCAGAGGAATCATATAGACTTAATTCATTGAGCTTGTGTGCTCTAATCTCTTCAATAGAGGGTTCATATATAGCTAAGATCGGATATCCCTTTTGGCTTTCAGCTATGAGTAGCCCGGCCGATTGTCCTACCAATAACTCCTGATAATGCTCTTCTGTAATTTCTACCGAACCATCTATAGGTTCATCGTAGAATCCTTGTTTCCAATACTTCATGATATTTGTTTTTAAATTATTTCCAGCGACCGATCGCAAACCATGTAAAATTCCAGTCAGTCCAAACGATAGCCGGAGTTGAATTTATTCCGCGAGTGAGAACTTTACAATATGATGTATATTTACCATTAAGGTCATACCCCGGAGCATATATAAAAGATTCACTTGTATTATTTACTGCTCCAGTGAAATAAATGTTATAATCAGTATTATAGAAAGTGGTAGGAAAATATAGACTAATTGCTCCCCCCGTTGCTCCAGCTCTTGTTCCCCATTGCATTAATAAGCCATTACTATATTTGACATATCCGTTTTGTCCTAAACTTTGACTATTTACTTGAATTGCATTAGT
>OBYB01001215.1_pt1 | contig 11976 bp, 6 predicted proteins | sample 1538181 | NCBI WGS metagenome assembly OBYB01 (sample SAMEA2580157, study PRJEB22360) | human gut metagenome | biome: human gut; feature: human-associated habitat; material: faeces | place: Denmark | collected 2008/2010 | reverse complement strand
CCATGGATATGGGCCGACGTCTGGTCGAACGACACGCCAGCCGCTCCGGTGAAGATGACGTCTGACGGGATGCCGGTGGATATGCCATGCGGCGGAAGCGCCAGAAGCGGGAGGACGCCGCTGCGAACACTTCCGTCTGCGTGGCATGCTATGCCATGATGCCGAGTTCCCGTTTGGTGAACCGGGCCGTCATGGATTGTCCGGTGAGCGTGGCGATGACGGCAAGTCGGGTGAGGGCGCCTTTGAGGGTGCGGATGTCGTCGGGGTACTGTTCGACGAGCAGGTCAATGGTCTCGGCGGGGATGTCGTATCCGTGCATGGTGGCCGTCATGCGCAGGATTGCCGTTCTGGTTTCGAGCGATGGGGCGTTGAGACTCACCACGATGCCGGATTGCAGACGGCTGATGAGGCGTGCCTCGAATCCTTTGAGGTTTTTGGGTGCGACGTCGCTGGCGATGACGATGCGTTTGCTGGCCTGGTAGAGGCTGTTGAAGGTGTGGAAGAACTGTTCGAGGGTGGCCTCCTTGCCGCCGAGGAATTGGATGTCGTCGATCAGCAGGACGTCGACCTGGCGGTAGCGTCGGTTGAATTCGGCGATGCGGCCCTGGCTTTGGCTGGGGTTCTGGAGGGCGTCGATGAATTCGTTGGTGAATTCCTCGGATGTGACGTAGCGTACCTTGAGGGTGGGGTCCTTGACGAGGGCGTAGTTGCCGATGGCGTTGAGCAGGTGGGTTTTGCCCAGGCCTGATCCGCCGTAGATGCATAGGGGGTTGAAGTCCTGTCCGGATCCTTCGGCGACGGCGAGGGCGACGGTGCGTGCGAAGCGGTTGGAGTCGCCGGGCACGAACGTGTCGAACGTCGCATTCTTATTCAGATGCGTCTCCGGATCCATGGGAGACCATGGATGGGGAGCAGGGACGCTCCCGTGTTGATTCATAGGTGCCGTCGTCATCGTGACCAACTCCTTTCCGTTCTGCCGCATGCCCGCGGTCGTGGCGCTGTATGGTGCGCACTATTGTTGGCTCACACACGCGGAATCGGTACATATCTACCATCGGTGCGTGTCGGGTGGAGACTGGAGCAACGGTTATCGTGGACCTACTGAGGTAAGGTGGAACCTATGGCTGGATCAGGTAGTGACTTCGTGCAACTGCACAACCATACGCATTACTCGTTGCTGGACGGTGCGTCCAAGATTCCCGACTTGGTGCGGCGCACCAAGGAGCTGGGCATGACGGCCGTCGGCATCGCCGACCACGGCAATATGCACGGTGCGTACGAGATGTGGAGCGAGGCCGTCAAGGTCGGTGTCAAACCGATCATCGGCATCGAGGCTTATACCACGCCGGAAACCGCCAGGCAGGACAAGACCCGCGTGCATTGGGGCACCGAGGCGCAGCGCTCCGACGACGTGTCCGGCGGCGGCCTGATCGCCCACCTGACATTGTGGGCGGAAACCGATGAAGGCTTGAAGAACCTGTTGAAGGCATCCTCGGTGGCCAATCTCGAAGGCCGCGTGATGCGCTATCCGCGTATGGACAACGAGGTGCTCTCCACCTATTCCAAGGGCGTGATCTGCGGTTCGGGCTGTCCTTCGGGCATCATCCAGACCCGTCTGCGCCTCGGTCAGTTCGATGAGGCATTGCGCTACGCCGGCGAACTGCAGGACATCTACGGCCGTGACAACTTCTACATCGAACTGATGGACCACGGTCTGAAGATCGAAACCCAGGTGACCAATGAACTCCTGGACATCGCCAAACGGCTCAACGCGCCGCTGTTGGCCACGAACGACTCCCATTACGTGCTGGAGGAGGATCGCGGCGCACAGGACGCGATGCTGTGCATCAACTCCGGTTCGCGGCTGGATGACCCCGACCGTTTCAAATTCGACGGTTCCGGCTACTACCTGAAATCCGCCGAGGAGATGCGTGCGCTGTTCAAGGACCTGCCCGAGGCCTGTGACAATACGATCGAGGTGGCCGAACGCTGCAACGTGATGTTCGACGACGGCGAGGACGGCGCTTTCATGCCGCAGTTCGCCTGTCCGGAAGGCTGGGACGAGACCTCGCTGTTCCTCAAGCAGGTGGAGGAGGGTCTGGAGAAGCGCTACAAGGGCAATGTGCCGATGGATGTGCTGAAGCAGGCCGACTACGAGTGCGGCGTGATCTGCCAGATGCAGTTCTGCGGCTACTTCCTGGTTGTCTCCGACTACATCAACTGGGCGAAGAACAACGGCGTGATGGTCGGCCCCGGCCGTGGCTCCGCCGCAGGCTCGATGGTCGCCTACGCCATGGGCATCACCGAACTCGACCCGTTGCAGCACGGCCTGATCTTCGAACGGTTCCTGAACCCCGAACGTGTGTCCCTGCCGGATATCGATACCGATTTCGACCCAGAAGGACGCATGCGTGTGCTGGAATACGTGGCCGATAAGTACGGTCATGACAAGGTGGCCCAGTGCGTGATCTACGGCACCATCAAGACCAAGCAGGCGTTGAAGGATTCGGCTCGCATTATGGGGTACGAGTTCTCCGTCGGCGAGCATGTCACCAAGGCGCTTCCGCCGAGCAAGAACGGTAAGGACGCCAGCCTCAAGGAGATCTTCGACCCGACATCGAAGCGGTACGCGGAGGCGCGCGAATTCCGCGAGATGTACGAGTCCGAACCGGATGCGCACCGCATCATCGATGAGGCCAAAGGCATCGAGGGCCTGATCCGTCAGACCGGTGTGCATGCCTGCGCCACTATCATGGGCTCCGAGCCGATCACCGACACGTCGCCGTTGCTGGAACGCACCGATGGCACGGTCACCACCACCTTCGAATACCACACCTGCGAAACGCTGGGTCTGGTCAAGATGGACTTCCTGGGCCTGTCCAATCTCACGGTCATCCGGGATACGCTGCGCAACATCGAACGCAACGGCAAGCCGGCCATCGACTACCGAGAGATTCCGCTGGACGACAAGGAGACCTACCAGCTGCTGTCGCGCGGCGATACGCTGGGCGTCTTCCAGCTCGATTCCGACGGCATGCGCTCGCTGCTCAAAAGCCTCAAGCCGGATAACTTCAACGACATCTCAGCTCTGATCGCCCTATACCGACCGGGCCCGATGGATGTCGATTCGCACAACAACTACGCCAAGCGCAAGAACGGCCTGCAGAAGATCACGCCGATCCATCCGGAGGTGGCCGAGGCGTTGGCCCCCGTGCTGGACGAGACCTATGGCCTGATTGTGTATCAGGAGCAGGTGCAGTCGTCCGCGCGTATCCTGGCCGGATATTCGCTCGGCCGAGCCGACGTGCTGCGTCGAGCCATGGGCAAGAAGAAACCCGAGGTGCTGGCCAAGGAGCAGGTGCCGTTCTTCGCGGGCATGAAGGAGCACGGCTATTCCGAGGAGGCGGCCCAGGCCGTCTGGGACATCTTCGTTCCGTTCGCCGGGTACGCGTTCAACAAATCGCATTCCGCCGCATACGGTCTGATCTCCTACTGGACCGCGTATCTGAAGACCCATTATCCGGTGGAGTTCATGGCGGCCCTGCTGCAGAACGAACGCACCAACAAGGACAAGACGGCGCTGTATCTGGGCGAAGCCAGGCGTATGGGCATCCAGGTGCTGCCGCCCGACGTGAACGAATCTGTACTGGAATACTCCGCCGTCGGCGATGTCGTGCGTTTCGGCCTGGGTGCGATCCGCAACGTCGGCGACCAGCCGGTGGCCGACATCATCGCCGAACGCAGCGGCCCGCGGGGCAAGTTCGTCAACTTCATGGACTTCATCCGTCGTGTGCCGTTGAGCGCGTTGAACCGGCGTCTGGTCGAATCCCTGATCAAGGCCGGTGCCTTCGACTCCATCGATCCGAACCGCAGGGCGTTGTACCAGATTCATGAGGCGGCCATCGACTCGGTGGTCGGGCTCAAGCGCAAGCAGGCGGAGGGTCAGTTCGACCTGTTCTCCGATGTCGACGGCGGCGATGCCGAGGACATGGGCGATGCTGGTGTCACCGTGCCGGACGTGGAGGAGTGGGACAAGAAGACCAAGCTCAACTTCGAGCGCGAGATGCTGGGCCTGTATGTGTCCGACCATCCCTTGAGCGGCATGCAGGCCGTGCTTGCCAGTCTGCGCGAGATGTCGATCGCGCATCTGATTGACCGCGCCAAGACCATGCCCGATCGCATGCAGGTCACCATCGCGGGCCTCGTGACCGGCGTGGACCGGCGTGTGTCCAAGAAGGGCAATGCATGGGCCATCGTCACGATCGAGGACATGGAAAGCTCGATCCAATGCATGTTCTTCGGCAAGGTGTACGAGGCGGCGGCCGCCGATCTGGCCATCGACACCGTGGTGCGCATCCGTGGCATGGTGGAGGTGCGCGACGAGAGCGTGAGTCTGCGAGCCACCGAGATGGATGTGCCGACGTTGGAGGCGGTGGACGAACGTCCGCTCGTCATCACGCTGCCGCAGGTGGCGCTCAACCGCGCCCATGTCATGCAGCTGGGGCAGATCCTGACCAATCACCCCGGATACTGCGAGGTCAAGCTCGCCATCGTGGACGACAAGGGCAACGCGCAGGTGCTGACCTTCGGCGACCGGTTCCGCGTCAAACGCGACACCTCGCTGTTCGCCGAGATCAAGATCCTCTTCGGTCCCAGCTGCCTGCCGGCGGCCTGACGGCATACGCTGACGGGGCGTCGACCACGTGCGGTCCGGCGCCCCGGCGTTCCGATCCGAGCGGTTGCAGTGCCGGGGCGATGGCGTGTCGGTTCATCGCCGGCGATATTATCTAACATGTGTTAGATATGCGTCACCGTCGCGGATGATGGCATGGCGCAGCCATACGAAAGGAGCCGACATGGGATTCCAGTGGATCAATGAGTCGACGGTGACCGAGCGAGACGGCATGATCAGCATCCTCGCCCCGGAACACACCGATTTCTTCTGCAACAGCGGTGCGGAGGCGGAAGAGGGCGACGCGGTGCCCGACTCGCTGTGCAACGCGCCGTTCTACTACACCGAGGTCGAAGGCGATTTCGTGCTGCGCGTCAAGGTGTCGCACGATTTCAAGCAGACCTATGACTCCTGCTCGATCATGGTGTTCAAGGACCTGACCCACTGGGCCAAGGCATGTTTCGAACTGACCGACTTCGGCACCCGCGCCATGGTCAGCGTGGTCACCAAGGACGTCTCCGACGACGCCAATGGCCCCAACGTGGACGCCGACGCGGTCTGGCTGCAGATGTGTCGCAAGGGCGACGCCTTCGCCTTCCACTATTCGCTGGACGGCGAACACTTCTACATGATGCGCTTCTTCACGCTCGATGCCGGCAAGGTGGCCAAGGTCGGTCTGCTGGCGCAGGCGCCAACCGGCGAGGGCGGCGAACGCCGTTACGAGCACCTGTCGATCGAACATCGCACCGTGGCCAATATCCGCATGGGGGAGTGATATCCGTCTTAGGAAACCGTGATACGGCGGCCTGTTGCGAAGATGGCGTCCCGCGAGGATCGTTTCCTTGCGGGACGCCATCACGTTGTTACTCCCGGGAAGTAAGCGTAATGCTTCGTGGATATCATGAACTGTTCACCATGGCGTAACCCCTATCCCGCGTTCCTCGAACCGGTTCGCTGATAGAACTGGGTTGTCCGTTGCGCGGCCCAGCCGACAGGGGCCGCGGTTCGATTCGATGATCCGACGGGTGCGGGCGTGATGTGCGCCCGGAAAGAGGGACACAAGGAGACCATTGTGAACAAGCAGTCGAAGATGCGTCGGGCGTTGGGCTCGGGTGTGGCCGGCATGGCCGCCCTGGCGATGTTGGCGACGGGCACGGCCCATGCCGCGAACGGCACCTACTACAGCAGCAAGCAGCCGTACATCGCTCCCCAGCAGGCACTTGACATGAGCTACTCCGCAGTGCCGGAGGGCTACGCGATCACCTACACCGAGATGCTCGCCCGCCACGGTTCCCGCGGCCTGTCCAGCTACAAGTACGACGCGCTGCTCAAGCTGATGGGGCAGACCGCCTCCGAGGTGGGCGGCTTCGTCAGCGAGGAGGCCGAACAGGCGTTCATGGCGAATGTGCAGGCCATCATCGACGCCAACGTGGAGAACGGCTACGGCATGCTGACCGGCCAGGGCGCCACCCAGCATCAGGGCATCGGTTCGCGTGCCTATCAGCGCAACAAGCAGCTGTTCGACCAGGCCGCCGCCGACGGCGAGACGATCGAATACGAATCCTCCGGCGAGCCCCGCGCTACCGAATCCGGCGAGAACTTCAAGAAGGGGTTCGACCATGCCTCCGGCAGTGAGCTGGCGGGCTCCTACGTGACTCCGACCGCCCCCGCCGGTGAGGGTGATGCGGCTCCGTTCCAGAAGTCCCCGGACACCCTGTACTTCCACAAGACCGACAACCCCGACGGTTCCGAGAAGACCGGCGAGGCCGCCGACATCGCGTCCCGTTATGAGAACTTTGTCGAGAACAATGAGACGATCGCCAACGCCGAGGACTACATCGAGAACGTCGATGCGTCGGTCACGGTCTCCTACGACCTGCTCTCCCAGATCTTCACCGAGGACTTCCTGGAGAAGGTCGACGACGGCACCTACTCCTGGTACAACACCACCACCGGAGCGGAGGACGCGGACGAGGACGGCCACGACGACGTGACGGGCGAGGACATCCGCAACTGCGCCATCGCGGGTGATCCGGACGAACTGATGGCCCAGTACGGCGAGGACATCTGCGGCGAGACCGGCAAACACATCACCTCCGTGGTGGACGCCGCGATGGATCTGTACAACCTGTACATCATCGCCGCCGACATGCAGGAAGAGAATACTGGCGATTACACCTTCAACTTCGACCAGTACTTCGCTGATGTTCCCGCCGGGGATGGCGACGTCTTCGCCTGGATCCTCGATATGGAGGACTTCTACGAGAAGGGCCCGAGCTACGCCGGTCAGGATGAGACCTACCGTATCGCCCAGCCGCTGCTTGACGACTTCTTCAAGTCGATCGACGAGCGCGTGGCCGGCGGCACAACCGCCGCGACCTTCCGTTTCGCGCACGCCGAAACCATCATGCCGTTCGCCGCGCTGATCGGCGCGCCGGGCTCCACGCAGCAGGCCCCGGCAGTGGCTGATCCGCAGACGGACGCCGACGTGTATAACTACCAGAACAACGAATGGCGCGGCGAGTCCGTCACCCCGATGGCGGCAAACATCCAGTGGGACGTGGCCACCAGGGACGGCATCGATCCGGAGACCGGCAAGGCCTACACCCCGCTGGTCCGCATGCTGTACAACGAGGAGGAGGTTGCATTCGGCGGCACCAACACGCTGACGCGCGGACTGTCTTCCTGCACCCCGGTGGCCGAAGGCTCCACCTGGTACAAGGAGTCCGAGCTGAAGAGCTGCCTGGGGGTGGACGGTAAGCGCATCCCGTCCACCGAGGAACCGACCATCACGGTCGATACCGGCACCTCGGGCGATCAGCAGCAGGACGGCAACGCCGGCGACCAGAACCAGAACGCCGGTGACGGCGTTACCGGTCCGTCGGATTCCACCAAGAAGCCGACGGCCACCGACCAGCCGAATGCAAAAAGGCCCGCCGCCCCCCGCCCAGCCGAAGACGATCGCCAAAACCGGCTCGGCCATGATCGTTCCGGCCGTGGCCGCGGTGGTGCTGATCGCCGCCGGCGTCACGTTGGTGTTCGTCAGGCGCGCCAAGCGGCACTGACAGTGATATGAAGGAGGCGTCCGGGCGTTCCGGACGCCTCCTTCATATCCGGCATGCTGACATGGTGTCGGACCCACCCCGAAAGTTTGCCGACTTTGGCGGAACCCGGCCGAAGTCGGCAAACTTTCGAGGAGGGTACTTTGTTGCTACCTAGCGTGTCACGTACTGAATTCGTGCTTGTGACACGCGGATCAACTCCGATCCGCAGCGGAGGCGGCACGAAGTGCTTCAAGATCATGGATGGATCTAGCCGATGGATGCACCGTCCCAACGTGGGTTGCGTTGCATGGAATCGAATGGTGGTGCGGTGGACGAACGGCACACGAATTGCGGTTTATGTTTGGCGTATGGCTCGTTGACGGGCTCGCCGTTGATGAAACTGAGCGTTTTGCGGGCAGTCTGCACGCCTAAATCTCTGGGAATTTGGCGGATGGTGGTAAGTCCCATATCGTAAGCGTAGTCGTTATCATCGAAACCGATTATGGAAACGTCTTGCGGTATGTGAACGCCGAAACGTTGCAGTTTGCACATAAGCGCAATCGCGATGCCGTCTTCTTGGCAGCAGATGGCGGTGGGGCGAGGAGATTGCGCGATAAGCTCCGCGAAGGCGCCGTTCAGGTGAAGGTCCCCGTCAATAACGTCGATGATTGTAGTATGCAGCGGTACGGGGCTGTTTCGACAGATGTCAGCGAATGCCTGTCGTCGGGAATTTGCCGAATACGATAGCGTTGTGGCTGATCGGCGGCTTACATAGGTTATACGCCGATGTCCGAGCGATACGAGGTGTTGTATCGCCATGTTGACGCCGAGATAATCGTCCGTGGATTCCCATACGTCGAAGCCTTCCGGAGAGGATGTGTTGACGCCGGCGAGCGGTATTCCGACTGTGCGCATTTTTTCGACATCGGTGGCGTCGATATCGAATGAGGGAACGATAACGGCGTCCGCATACCGGCGTACCGGCATGCTGGAAAAGAACGCGGCTCGTTCGGACGCCTGACCGATGGGATAGATGCTGATGTCGTACCCCTCGTCGTGGAAAACGCTGTTCAAACCGTCGTAGAGTTGGGTGTTGAACCACAACGTCACTGATGCGCTGAGCAGTAGGGCAATACGGAATGAACGGCCTGATTGGAACACGGTGGCGGATCGGGATACCGCGAAGTTGAGTTCTTCAGCGATTGCGAGGACTTTTCTGCGTGTTTTCTCCGAGACGAGGTCGGGTCTGGTAAATGCGCGTGAAACCGTGGACACGGATACGTGCGCCTTGTCGGCGACATCCTGGATCGTTGAAGCCATGTTGTCTAGCTTAGCCTCGGCATAGGAATCGTGCGGACGCCAGGAAATGGACCAAACGACCGCACGGTTCCCGTTTTTTTGCATTTTGTAACTCAATCGCGCAGCAGCACTTCGGCGAGCGCCCGGCGGACGCTCGCCGGCATGTGTGAATCGGAACAATCCTGCGGGTCAATGCTGCTGGTGTGTTCCATGGTTCCAAACTGTGCGATTGCGTTGACTCCGGATTCCGTGATTGCGGAGAATGCCTGCTCTTTGGTCAGATATGGCATGCGTGCATCATGCAATACCCTGTGGGCATCTTCGATGAGCGGATTGTCCGCCGGGTTTGCGCCCTCCGGGAATGAGACAATGACGGTGTGTCCGGTGTCGATTGCGGGGATCTGCACAATGAGACTGAGTGTGTCTTTGTCATAGGAGATTTCTGTGGGAAGCGGGACCTTTGTTCCGTCCGCAGATACATGTTCGGCGTGCACTGTTGTCTCACGAATGCCTCGGAAAGTCAGGGTCCACTGCCGTGATTCGGGAACGGAATCGGTGTTTCCCGAAGCGGGGGCGATGGTGAATGAGGGGATCGATTCCGAGCTGGTCCATGTGAACTGTGTACGGCACAGTCCGGGGGAATTGATTCCATCCTGCACGTCGGCGTATATACCGTTATCTTCATACATGGTGAATGAGTTATCGGCACCGGGGAATACCAGTACATGCATTGCTGCGGGATTGTCGATGGAATTATTCGTCCAGGATTGCATGGGGATGATGGCTCCTGCTTTGGCGAATACCGGCATGCGTTCCAGAGCGCGCCAGACCTCGATGGCGCGGCCGAGCTTGCCGGAGGCCCGATAATGGCGCCCGTCAAAGAAGTCGAACCAAAGTCCTTGCGGCATCCAGACGGTTGCCCGCCCTCGTTGGCATTCGCCATCATTGGGCTCCACGATGGGGGACACGATGAGCTCGGTGCCGAACGAGAACTGGTCGGGAACCGCATACGCGGTATCCGATTCGCTGTATCGCCAGTACATCGGCTGCACAAGCGGTTCGCCGTACAGGTGGGTGCGCCAGTTCATGGTATACAGGTATGGCAGTAGCGCGTGGCGCAACCGCAGGGCCTGCGTGGCTGCCGTTCTCGCCTGTCCGTGATAGTTCCACGGTTCCTTGCTGGAAAAGGTGGAAACGGTGGAATGCAATCTGTTGATGGGGCTGAACGTTCCCAATTGGTACCAGCGTGCCTCTAAATCTTCATCGCGATAGCCGAACATGTGGCCTCCGATATCATGGCTCCACCAGCAGTAGCCGATATTGCTGGCCGTGGCAGTGAAATACGGCTGGAATGCCAACGATTGCCATGTGACGATGGTGTCGCCGGAGAAACCGATCGGGTAGCGGTGCGAACCCGGTCCTGCGTATCGCGAAAATGCGATCGGCCAACGACCATCGTGTTGCGAGTCGAGATAATGGATGTGATTCAACGACCACAACGGGTCCAGCCCCGGTTGGCGGGTCAAACTGCCTTGCTGCCAGTCAATCCACCAGAAATCAACGCCTTGCCGCTCCAATTCACGGTGCATGGTCAGGTAGGCGTCGAGAAAATGGGGGTCTGTGGGGTCGAATTCAATCGGCGTCTGTGAGGCGGGGTCGATGCCCATGGCCGATGCCATGGCGGGGTATGCATCTTCGAAGGCGCGGATGCCGTCCCTCGGATGAACGTTGAGCGTAACGCGATAGCCGTGATCGTGCAGTGAGGCAAGGAACCGCTGAGGGTCGGGGAACAAATCGGTGTTCCAAGTGTAGCCGGTCCATCCGGAGCCATATTTCGGATCGGGATCTACGATATGCCAATCCATATCGAGCACGGCGACGGTGAAGGGAATGTGCTCGTCGGCGAAACGGTCCACCAAAGACAGGTATTCGTCGTCTGTGTAACGATGGAATCGGCTCCACCAATTGCCTAGCGCGTATCGGGGGAGCAGCGGGACCTGTCCGGTGAGTTGGTAGAAGTCGCGCATCGCGTCGGTATAGCGGTGTCCATGGCAGAACAGGTAGATGTCAATCTCCTCGTGCTCCCGTGGCGTAGGCAGCGGTATACCGTCTCCGGTCGTGGGGCCATTGCCGAGCGTGAAACCTGCGGAATCATCGAGAACCGCCCATCCGTCTCGCGAGAGGACTCCGGTGTCGAGGGGTATCTCGCCGTTCGCCCAGTCGAGCGTACGTGCGGTGCCGCGCAGATTGCCGTCCGGGGAATCGGAGTAATGCCACGTGTTTGTTTTGACGTCGGGCATGCCCTTGACGTACACGCTCAGGCCTTCTTGGCTGAATCGATGTCCGTCGTAGCACAGGCGGAACGATGGGGTTTCCACCGTGATCCCATCCGGTGTGCGTTCGACGGTGAACTGGGGCGTTACGCCGAAGTCGCGATTTGCAATTGTTTGAGTTGGGAAATCCTCGAATGTTGCGGTGTCGGACCACTCCAGTCGCAACAAGGATTCGGTGATCACTCCGATGCGCCAATGGTCGCCCTGTATGACGGTGTTCGGGTTCATGACGGATTGATATTGCATATAGTTGCACCTCATGTCCAAAAGGAATTGTTCTTGGCTTCATGGAATAAGTTACTGCAAAGTCGGTCTTATGACAATTTACTTAAGTTTCAAGCCTTGCAATGTTTCAATATCTGGATGGTTTAGACAGGTGTCGTTTTGCAAATACTTGCATAAGTGTATATGATGAACTCGAATGCTACGGCCAGATTGTTCTTTCTGGGCGAGTTTTCAACCAAGCAATGAGGCGCGTGCTGGAATTGTGCTGATTCCGCGCATACCCAGAAAACGGATAGGGAGAATATCAATGAAAAGCAGAAGCTTGCGAAAAGCTGCCGCTCTCGTGGCCGCATTGACGGCGATGCTGCCGGTGTCCGGCTGGGGGTCGGGCCACTGTACAGGG